>OBEQ011197591.1_pt1 | contig 68117 bp, 52 predicted proteins | sample 1670901 | NCBI WGS metagenome assembly OBEQ01 (sample SAMEA104232315, study PRJEB22302) | groundwater metagenome | biome: forest; feature: aquifer; material: groundwater | place: USA | collected 2011-08-07 | depth 5.4 m
CCATGTTGAGCATCATGGTCTCTTGCCGAAGTGATTTTTCCATAATTAAATACTGCTTTGCTCAATCGTGTGTAAAGAGTCCATGTTGAGCATCATGGTCTCTTGCCGAAGTGATTTTTCCATACTAATTTTTTGGCCCGATTAATGGTTGACGCTTATTCACCGGATAATCTTTGCGGAGCGGATGGCCGACAAATTCCTCGTACATCAAAATCCGTTTCAAATTCGGATGGGCCGCAAATTGAATCCCAAACATATCCCACACTTCGCGCTCATACCAATCGGCAGCCGGCCAAATGGAAACCATGGAATCCACGATTGGCTCGCGGTCATCTACTCCGATTTTCACACGAATCCGGTGCTTCTTCACAAGCGAATACAAATGATAAACCACTTCAAACCGTGGTTTTTTGAACATCCAGAAATAATCGACAGCCGTTAGATCCATTAAAATATTGAAATCAAGTTCGGGGTCAGATTTCAAAAAATTCATGATATCCCGAATCGCTTCTTTTCGGACAAGAACCGTTTCATCACCGCGAAAAAAATGGGTTTCTAAAATAATATTTTGAAATTTTCCGGAAATTCGATCTAAAACGGACATAGTCTTTAAATGTTGTGCCAACGGGGTCAGGCCCTAAAAGAGGGGTCTGACCCCATGGTTTTTCGTTGATGTGATTACAATTCGGTCGCGTTTTAACGTGACCTTTTTTATTGTTGTTGGTGCTGGATTTTCTCCTGTAATTTCATTAAACCATCCAGCACATTCTCGCGCCGCGGTGGACAGCCCGGAATGTACACGTCCACTGGCATAATCGTATCAATTCCCATGACGGTCGCATAATTGTCGTAAAACCCACCCGTACACGTGCAAACCCCAAACGCGACAACCCATTTCGGTTCACACATTTGATCATAAATGCGCTTGAGGACCGGTGCCATTTTGTGGCTGATGGTTCCCACAACCATTAAAACATCCGATTGGCGCGGGCTGAACCTCGGAAGGCCGGCGCCGAAACGATCGATGTCATGATCCGCGCATGCGACAGACATATATTCAAGGCCGCAGCAAGCGGTGACAAACGGATACTGAAAAAGCGAGAATTTTCTCGCCCAGCCCACCATGTCATTTAATTTTGAAGTGAGAAAGCTTTCGCTTCCAAACATTGCCATCCCTCAAATAGAATCTAGCGTTTTATTCTTCCATGCATACGCGTAAGCAAGCAAAATAAAAAAAACAAAAAGAAAAATTTCAACAAGCCCAATCCAGCCCAATTCCCGGAATAAAACTGCCCACGGAAAAAGAAACGCAAGTTCTACATCAAAAATAATAAAGATCATCGCGATCACATAAAAATGAACGGGAATGCGCAATTTGCTAGGCAGTGAAAACGGGTCTTTACCGGTCTCGTACGGAATGTCTTTTGCAGCGCTCCTTTTTTTAGGCCCGAGAACCGAGGCTAGAAAAACCATGATTCCCGTAAAAACAGCCGTAAAAATAAATGTGATGGCAATGCCTGTGTAGTCGTTTCCCATATGGTTTTTAAAAGATTAATTATATCTTAAATCAGGGAAAAATTCTAAGTTTTTTAGGAAGGGATTACAATCTCTTGCGTCACAAGAGCGGTCTTGTTATTGACAGGCGTTGCTTTGACGGATAGATGCAGATTTTGTTCTTTTTTCCAGGGTAGGTTCAAATAAAACAGCATCCCTGTTTTTGAAATGTAAAAGCCTTGAAGGGAGGGAACCCCTGTGATTTTCCATTGTTTCACCGGTATATGGCCGGATGGATTGGCGAGAAGTGCTTTATAAATATGAATCGGGCCGAAGCTGCGAATCTTCTCAAAGGAAACTTTTGGCAATTGCGTTTCTTTCGCCTGAGTTTTTTTGATGGGTTGCGTTGGTTTGTTTTCCTTCTTCGGCAAAGTAGCTTTTGGGGTTTCCGCCTTTTTCATCTTTGACATGGGATCAAGCCCAAGATGCTTCTTCATTTGGTCAGGATCGGAAAATGGCTCATCCCCGGCTAATTCTTGCGTTAAATCTTCTTCGAAAGACGGTTTCACAATTAAAGCGGCGGGACCACTTGCCGGACTTGCTTTTCCATCTCCGTTGCTCGATTGAATATTGCTAAGAGAAGACGGCGTAGGCGCATTTGATTGAGACTGATTGTTTGAAACAACCACAACGCCTCCCCCACCGCCTGCAAAATTGTTATCGTTTCCTCCCGGAGGATTGTTGGTGTCACCACCGCCTCCTCGTTCACCACTTTGAGTGACGGTTACTTGAATATCATCTGAAGAAGTGAGCAGTGAATCAGTCGCGGTCAGTCTTAAAATGTAGATACCAACTTCAGAGAAACCAGCGGTTGTATCAATTTGATTTGCATTGTGAAAAGTAACTGTTCCGGGCCCTGAAACTTTGCTCCAAGTAACCGTAAGAGAAGCTGGAGGATTTGGAAGTCCATCGTCTGAAACGGTTCCATCAAGACTTGCTGAATTGGGGAATGCCACTGATTGATCCGGGCCAGCATTGACAGTGGGAGGCTGATTGCTGACGGGCGGCGGAGTCGTCCCAAAGATCGCGGTAACTGATTTGTTCGAATCCATCACAATTGTTTTTGGATTTTCACTTCCCGTCAAGTCGCCTTCCCATCTCACAAAATGAAAACCTGAATTCGGATTTGCAGTTAATGTAACAGTGGTTCCTTGATCGTACGTGCCGCCGGAAGGATTAAGTGCGACGCTTCCATTCGATGCACTCACCGTTAATGAAAATTGAGATGGATTTACTGCAAAAATAGCGGAAACTGATTTATTGGAATCCATTTGCAGAACCGCCGGATTTTGGCTTCCCGTTAAATCTCCTTCCCATCTCACAAAATGATATCCGGAATCCGGAACTGGAGTGAGTTCAACCAGTGTGTCTTGAATATAAGACCCGCCCGCCGGACTCAAATTGACGTGACCATTGGTTGCCGACATTGTCAACGTGTACTGATTCGGACAAGCGTCCCCGCGGCCATCGCCGTCTGAATCTGCTTGATTGGAATTTGGTGTTCCCGGACAGTTGTCGGTGCAGAAGTTTCTCGTATTTCCATTGCAGGATTGATCTGAAATTCCAAAGTTTGTATTACTATCCGGAATTCCGTCGCCATCGCTGTCATTCTTAACCGCAATTCGAACATCCGCTCGCCTTCCATTATTTCCAGATGTATCAGAACCAACACGAACTGTATTACTACCTTGAAGAATGACGACCGAATCATTTGAAATTTGTCCGGAACTGACCGGCGCATGATTGGACGTAAGTAACTGATATGTTCCCACATAAGCGTTGTATTCCAAAATGTTGGCATTTGTGTCATCCACAGAAAGCGTGACAGGAAATGTGACGCGGTTTCCGTTAACTTCAATCCATGGATTGACAAGTTGAATTGGATTTTTTTCCTGAAGAGCTTTTAATTCGTTCAATTGAATCGTTACCGTTCTTCCCGGGGCGACGTTATTGACAAAAATATCAACTTCATCGGTCATGCTGTAATCAAAATCCCAGTTTCGAACTTTATTGATGTATCCTTCCCAATTGGTGTTGATTCCATTGACGATATCTTGATAATCGCCGGTCGCTTCTCCTAAAATTACTTGATCCGCTCTTCCCTGTTGAAAATTTCCATCGAGCAAAAATCTAAAATCGCGCAGGTCAAAATTGGCATGGCGCAATCGAACAATCACCACCTCATTATTGGGTGTGCTCATCGGTGTCAAAGAAAGTCCCATACCACGCTTGTGGGTTAAATTAAGGATTTGAGGAAGTCCTGTTGCCGAAATAGTAGGAATGGGAATTCTAATTTTGCAACCGCCCGGTTGGGTCGGATCTGTTCCGTAATTGGTCACTGTCACGGTCCCGTTATTTATGGAACAGCTTGTCTCAGCTCTCATGGTTACATCTGCATTCGTCGGATTTCGGAGACTTGAAAAACCACTGATTCGAAAGTGGGTAGATGTTGGCAAAGCCGCAATATCATCTGACGTTGTACTATCAAATGGCAGATAATCAAAACGGGGCCGCATTTCAAAATGTAACTTTTGAATATCAAAAGGATTTTGAATGGTGTATTCAAAATTTCCGCCGTCATTCCATGATGCGTATTGACGATATACTTTTTTCTCAACAAAATTGAAGCCGGCAGTGTGATTAAGTTCTGCCTCATGGTCGAGTCCTTTCAAATAATCCTTCATGGGTTGCGGCGTGATGTCTTGTTGAACGAGATCGTGATAAATGCCGATCGTATCGAACAAACTATCCAGAAATGCTCGATAAAGATCAGCATAAAACCCCCACATCTCAAGACCAACCGCTGCATTAAGAGCGAGTGATTTCGTAAAAGCATAATGCGTATCATCAAATGTGGAAGCGTCAAAATCCCACTTGCCATCAACCAAATGAGCGCCAAAGAACTTCCACCAGCCGAATTCGTAGAATTTATATTTATCGTAGGGATTATTGCCTGCAATCCCTTTGGCTTTTGATTCGGTGTTCTTTTTCTGGTTAAAAATACCGCCGTCGTCTGTTGCCACCCGATCCGCATAATACCAGCCCATGCTGCCTGAGCCTCCTCCACCTTGGATGAGAGGAAAATCACTTGAATTAAATGTATTAATATAAGGAAGAGCACTTTTATCCATAAAGGCAAACGCAATGTCCCAAATCATACCTGGTTTTGGAATGAACGAGCTTCCATCAAAATAAAACATGGAAAGAGGAACATTTTGTGAAGCAAACGCATTCACCATACTTTGAAAATGCGCAATGGATTCGTCTCGAAGATTTTGATTGGCAGGATTAATGAAAAAAGTTCGAAATTGATCGCTCGGAACCATATAAACCTGCGCGCCGGCTGCATGAGTACTCAATGCTGTGTAATTACTCAAGCAATTTCTCAGTTCGTTGTTTTGATAAGTTGAACAAGTCACAATTTCATTGTCCACCATGAACCAACGAAGTTCATTGAATATTCCGATGGGTGCGCGCCAATAGAATTGAAATTGTTCGTCCTGAGACAAATCGATATCAAGTGCGAAGGTTTTTGGGGCAGCGCCTGCTGGAAGATCGCTGGTTAAATGGCCAAGCGGAATCGAATAAAGACAATCCGCAAGATTATTAGGACAATGAGGAGAAAAAGGCGGCGCGCCAAAATACACCAAATCGTTTTGGTTTGGATTTGGCCAAACCGCATGAGCCTGATTTAAAAAAGTATGAATTCCAACCTTGACAGGATTTCCGGGATCTGGATTATCCGGCTGATTGTAATCTTGAATGTACGCCATTGCTTGAATGAAACTATTTAAATCTGGAAAACTATTCGGACGATCGTAATGTCCCATAAAAAAAGGGGTGATCGCTAAAAACTGTCTGAATCTTCCATGATGTGCCCACTTTGCAAGATTTTGATAATTCGTGGGATCTGCCTGAGCAAAAAGGTAAGATTCTCTATTACGTGGTGATTTTCGGTGCCAATCCGTTTGTGAATCCTGGTGACGGCGTAAAAAGGCCTGTGGTAAACTCGGATGAGCCAAAACCAAGCGTTCGTGCGCATTTTCATAATCCGCTTTGCTCGACACCAGCAATGCAGCCGCCGCGTCTGTAAATGAATTCGTCAGATCAGAATTCACTCTGCAGGAATAATCAAAAGCATAGATAGTACATTGTGTTTCTGGTGAAAGTGGCAGTGCGTTCGGGAAAAAATCGGTCGCGGTTGCCTGGTTGAGAGCCCAATCTCGCTCCCAAAACGACTGGGGAATGTGCGGAGGTGTAAAATGAAACAGGTGAATGTCCTTAATTTGTCCAATTGAGTTGTCAGATGGATCTTGCTCGGTGACACTTAAAATTTTAAAACTAAAATCATCCGGCTCTGGTTTAATTTCCATCACCATTTCAATATCTGAATTATCGTACTGAATCTGATATTGATCTCCCGCGAGGTGGTTAATCGCAGAGACTGTCAGTGAAGAGCCATCTTGCATCAGAATGCTGCCAATGTTTGAAACGCCGCTGACCTGTTCCGATCCATTCCAAACTAGAGAACGAATAAAACCATATCGGCAGCCGCTAAAATTAAGTGTCGAAGTTGCATTGCTTATAGAATATTCCTGGCTGCATGAGCCTTGAATTTCAGAAGGGTTGAGTGCGCGGTTCCAAACTTTCAGATTGTCGATGGTTCCATTAAAAAAATGTTGCGGAGTCATTTGACCGTCGCCAGCGGCATCCGCTCCAATAAAAACAGGATTTCCAGGAATTGTGCTCGCCGGAAAAAAATCAACTTCGTGGCAGGAATCATCAAAACCAGCATAATCTGCATTGCTTTGGGGATAATTTCGCAAACAAACTTCGGTGCCGTTCACATACAATTTAGTCCCAAGCGAATTCCATTTTTTGACCCACACAACATTGTAAGCGTTGCCATCATTTAAGATTCTGTCAGTATATAAAAGTCTGGTTGGCCAAAATGTTGCAGTGCCATGGAGATCATCATAGTAAGAAAAATAAAGACGATTTTCCAAAACGAAAATATTGAATTGTCCGTCGTTATCCGCGTTAAGCGCCCATCTTCGTGAGATAACAACTTGCGTTGGATTGTAATTATTGGATTGAATCGTAAAACCAAAACTCATTTCGTTCGTTTGATTAGTATTAAAAATTGAGAGAGCAGGAACGGTTGTTGGAATTTCAAAATAATCATTGATTCCGTTCAATGTGACCGCATTATTTTGAAATGTTGGATTTCCGTGAGTAACGATGGGGTGCGTGTACGCACTTGAATCTGATGCAGTGCCATCAAAATTAATATCCAAAACAGGGTCCGTATCTGCAAATACAAAGTTGTTTTGAATTATCAAGGCGGCAAAAAGAATTAAAAGGATGTTATTAATTTTCTTATTCATAAATTTTTATCAATAAAAAAACCAAGTCACCTTTTTTCGGTAACTTGGCTATCATAGCAATTTTATGATGCTGCACATTTTGGCAGCCATGACTCCCATTTATTCTTATTATGGTTGTCATGACAGTCCTGAGCTTTCCATTAAGTTTCCTATATGATGCTCAGGGCAGCTGGCAGTCTTAAATGTTTCAATTGCTTTAGACCCTCTAGCTTTGCCTCTACTCCGCTCAAGTCGCTTACGCGCTAGAGCTTCGAAGAGTCCTACGAAGCGATGCCATTAAGGACATTGCGTAATAGGAGTCGCCGGGTTTCCCCGTCCGCTACACATCGTAGCCGGACCCGCCAGTCATTGTGGCGGGGTTTTGCCTTTATCGTGAAGTTATACTTAAGTAAATCCTTACTATTAAAAAGATATCATAAGTTTTTTAAGAAATGCGAAGAGAATTTAATAATAATGTATTATATTCGGTTCCTAAAATATTATAAGCGGGAATTAATTGAGGTATGCCTTTATCCGATTCAAGGCTCGTATAGCCAGAGTGTATTCTGCATTCGCTTTAAGAGAACTTTCGTATGAACCTAACGCGCGAAACCAATCACCCTTTCGTTCATAAACACGGCCAAGGTTGTAATATGGATAACAATAATTTTCGTAGCGCTTTGCATGGATTGCTTTTTCAAGCCAAGGAATGGCATCGTCTAACAGACCTTTTTCAATTAAATAAGAGCCGATATCGTTATAAGGATTTCCGAATTCCGGGTCAATCTGAATAGCACGTTTGCATTCGCGGATGGCATCGTCGTGCTTTCCTTTAAAACTGTAAGTCCAGCCCAAAAACGTGTGTGCTTCCGCCGTCGGAAAAAGTTCGATGGATTTTTGATAATTGGCAATCGCCTCATCCATTTTCCCTTGCATCTGAAAGTCATATGCCTTTTGCAAGTATTCAAACGCTGTATCTTTTTCAGGTTTCCAATCCATATTAATGCCCCATTCTTAATCTCAAAAAATCCTTTGCACTGCCAAATTGCATATACGGATTTGTCCGCTTCTCCTGCCCGATGGTTGACGTTGGCTCATCTGCATAATTGTGGCCTGGAAATAAAATGGTATGCTCATCCAGCTTGGACAATTGATTTAAACTTTCGTACATTTCTTCCGCATTTCCGCCCGGAAGATCGCAGCGGCCGCAGGCACCGATAAAAAGCGTGTCTCCCGAAATCAAATTATTTTGAACCAAAAAACACTGCGAGCCCGGCGTGTGGCCTGGCGTATGAACAAACGTAATTTCAATGTTCCCAACTTTTATTTTATCCCCGCCGTCAATCGTTTTCATATTGGCTTTCACATTTTTTAAATAGGGTGCCTCATTTTTTTGAACATAAGCGATTCCATTGGTTGCATTTAACAAATCTTCAAGCCCATTCACATGATCAAAATGCGCGTGCGTGATAAGCGCCCCTTTAATTTTTAAGTCATCTTTTTTAGCTTCGTTAAGAATCGACTTAACATCCCACGCCGGATCTACTACAAACACTTCGCGCACGTCGGGATCGCCCACAAAATAAACATAGTTCGCCATCGGGCCTACTTCCATTTGCTTCAAATAAATAACCGGTTTAGGAGCTGCCATAGAAGACATGATAATCAATCTTTTCGGAACCGTCAATTGACGGTATAATGCGCATATTATGATTTCTGCTGTCAATACCGAAGAGCCTCAAGTCACGCTGGTTAATTCTTTTCTTCAGCCTTTCAATAATGCCATTGCGACGGCACGCACGTGTTATTCTTCCAAAGTCATCAAACCGGAGGATGTCGCGAAAGATGAGAAAGCGGTTTTGCTGCGCGATAAAATTGCGGAATCCATTTATCAAGCCGGACATCACACCACGCTTCAACATGCCACTTTCCAATTTATTTTGGAAAAAGTGTCGCGCCAATTTATTTGGAGTTTTCTCCACTCGCACCCTTTTTATAATTCCGAGCAAGTTTCTCAACGTTACGTGGAAGTAAAGCCGGGCACTTTTTTCATTCCGCCCATTGCGGACAAACCGCGCGCAATTTATGTGAACGTCATGAACCGGCAAATGGACGTTTACCACCAATTGATTGAACTGTTATGGCCGGACGCGGAATGTGCTTATTTTGAAATCTTTCCGGCACGAAAAGCATCGCCCGAAAAATGGAAGGGCGTGATCAAGAAAAAAGTTCAGGAAGTGGCGCGCTACATTCTTCCGGTTTCGACCCATGCGCACCTTTATCACACGGTGAGCGGAATTACGCTCCACCGATACAATAAATTAAAAGATTCATTCGACACGCCTTACGAAACCAAATTGGTTGTGAATAAAATGGTGGAACAAGTCAATCAAGCCGATCCGCTTTTCTTTAAGAATATCGAAGATCCTATTCCGCTTGAGCAAACTTTGGAATTCAAACTTTTCAATTCATTCTTTAAAGACGGACGCGACAATTATTCGAGTGAATTTATCAAAGAATTTGATCAGGAACTCGGGAGTCGTGTTTCAAAATTAATCGATTATAAAGTGAACGCCGAAAGCACGATGGCACGCTCGGTCCGGACCGTGCTTGGACTTACTACCCGTGAGCTTTCAGATGAAGATGCGATTAAATTCGTAATGGATCCGTCCATCAATCCTTATTATAAAGAATCACTCAACCTGACCACATTTTCCAAAGTGGCGCGTGCAATGGTTCATCCGCACTACACATTTAAGAAAAAATTATCGCATACAGCGGATTCGCAGGATCAGCGCCACCGAATGACACCGGGTTCGCGTCCCATTCTTTTTGCGCATTTCCAAACGGATGAACCGGACTTTATGACGCCGCCTTTAATTAAAAATAATGAAAAGGCAAACGACCTTTACCGCAAAACAATGGGATTTATTTGGGAAAATATTAATGCGCTGACAAATATGGGCGTGAGACCTGAGTTTGCGCTTTATGCACTTCCGAACGCGTTTCCGATCCGGTTTGAAGAATCGGGAGACCTTCTCAACTTACATCACAAATGGACTACGCGGCTTTGCTACACCGCGCAGGAAGAGATTTGGAACATGTGCTTGGATGAAGTGAGACAAGTGGCTGAAATTCATCCGCAAATCGCGGAATACCTTCTCCCGCCCTGCGGCCTTCGCGCGCGCGGAAACGCAAAGCCCATCTGCCCCGAGGGCGACCGTTACTGCGGAATTCCTGTCTGGAAGCTAGACCGATCTCAATATGTGCGTACGCTCTAACTTTCTATTTTTTTGAAGACGTTTTCTTATTGATAAGCTTCTTTTGGCGGCTTTTTTAAATCGCTTACCACGCCCACGACAGAAAGAATTTTCAAAATATAGTGGGCAATATCAATTTCCCACCAAAAAAATCCTTGGCGCTCTGAGGAGGGATATCGATGATGATTGTTGTGCCAACCTTCACCCATCGTGAGAAGCCCGAGAAGAAAATTATTACGGCTTGTGTCCGAAGTGTGAAAACGCTTTGAACCAACGGTATGGGATAAAGAATTAATAGAAAACGTCACATGATAAAGAATAACAGTGCTGATAAAAAATCCCCAAACGGTGAGTTGCGCGCCGGTGGTGTGAAGCTGCGGCACACGAACTTCCAAAATAGTCCCGGTCACAAATAAAATAACTCCCAGAATGAATGGCGACCAAACAGCGTTCCGATTGATCCACCGAAGTTCCGGAAATTTCTCAAGATCCCGGACCAAATTGAAATCGTAATTCCCATAATATTTCTCACATAAGACCCAGCCCATGTGTGACCACCAAAAACCTTTCAGCGTAGGCGGATGAATGTCTTTTTCTGTATCTGAGTGAAGATGGTGATGTCTGTGATGTGCGGCCCACCACAAGGGGCCCATTTGACCTGCGGAAGTTCCGATTAAAGCCAGAATAAATTGAAACACGCGGTTCGTTCGGAAGCTTCGGTGCGAGAAATAGCGATGATAGCCGGCGGTGAGTGAAAACATTCGAATGAAAAGTGTTGCAATCGCAATCCATACGGCAACAGGACTTATTCCAACCCAAAAACCGGCGAAACACACAAGATGAACCAGAAGAAACGGAATCATTCCGGCTGCATTAATTTTTTCAGAATTTGCCATTTTTATGAGCCCGAATAATTTTGATAAGTGTGAAGCATTGCTCGGCGCTTATTTCTTGCGCCTAAGCGCTTTTTCTGAAGCTTCTATAATATCGTGCGCGGTAAGTTTATATTTCTTGAGCAATTCATCCGGCGTGCCGGATTCTGCGTAGGTGTCTTGAATGGCGACAAATTCGATCGGTGTTGGGCATTCTTCGGCAAGAACTTTTGAAATAATGCTGCCAAGCCCGCCATAAATCTGATGTTCTTCACACGAAACGACAGCTCCCGTTTTTTTCGCTTCTGTGACAACGAGATCACGGTCAATGGGTTTGATCGTATGAATATCGATAACAGATGCTTCGATTCCTTTTCCGCTTAAAACGTCCGCCGCAGCCAGCGCTTCAAAAACAAGAAGCCCGTTTGCAAAAATGGACAGATCTTTTCCATCGCGAAGCACAATTCCTTTTCCAATTTCAAATTTGGGCGGGTTTCCGTTGCCGTAAATAATCGGAGCTTTCGGACGGCCTGTCCGCATAAAAACCGGGCCTTTGTGTTCTGCAATTTTTAGAACAAGCGCCATGGTTTCGACTTCATCGCAGGGTGAGAGAACGGTGAAATTGGGAAGTGATGCAGCCAACGCAAAATCTTCGATCGATTGCTGGCTCGCGCCGTCTTCTCCTACGGAAATTCCGCCGTGCGAACCAATGGCCTTCACATTCAATTCCGGAAATGCAATCGACATTCTGAGCTGGTCGTATGTTTTACACATCAAAAAACAAGCGAAACTATTGAAAAACGGAACAAATCCGGAAAGCGAAAGCCCCGCTGCAATTCCGGCCATGTCAGCTTCCTGAATTCCGCAGTCAAAAAAACGATCCGGAAACGCTTTCGCAAAACCGTCCGTTTTGGTCGATTTCGAAAGATCCGCATCCAAAACAACCACATTTGGATTGGTGCTGCCAAGAAGGACAAGTGCTTTTCCGTAAGCATCGCGCGTTGCCATTCCGAGTTTTCGTTCGAGTGTCATAGTTTTGATCTCGTTAATGAGATATCAGATACTAGATATTTTTATTTTCCAATTCTTTTAACGCTTTTTCCGCTTCTTCTTTCGTCGGCGCCACACCATGAAAATGGTTGTTATTTTCCATAAACGAAATGCCTTTGCCTTTAATGGTATGCGCAATGATAACGACCGGTTTTCCGCTCACTTGCTTCGCCGCTTCGAGATTTTGAATCACAGCCCCGAAATCGTGCCCGTCGATTTCTTGAACATGCCAATTAAACGATCTCCATTTTTCCGGCAAAGATTCCATATTTAAAATTTTCTCGGTTGAATCGCTCAATTGAAATTTGTTTTTATCCACAATTAAAATCAAATGATCCAGCTTGTGATGTGAACAAAACGCGGCGGCTTCCCACGTTTGCCCCTCGTCCATTTCACCGTCGCTCATCATGACAAATGTGTAATAATTTTTTTTCCGGATTTGCCGCGCAAGCGCGATTCCGGTTCCGATGGAAAGCCCTTGTCCGAGCGAACCGGTTGAAGCTTCAAGCCCTGGAAGCCGGCGCATATCGGGATGCCCTTGAAGCGGACTTCCTAATTTTCGGAAATCGGTCAATTGTTCAATTGGGAAATATCCCGAATGGGCAAGTGCGGAATAAAGCACGGGAGATGCGTGGCCTTTGCTTAAAATAAATCGATCGCGCTCAGGCCATTTTGGATTTTTGGGATCGTGACGCATGATTTGAAAATAAAGCGCGGTTACAATTTCAACGGCTGAGAGCGAACCGCCCGGATGGCCGGAACCTGCGGCGGCCGTCATGCGAATAATATCCTTGCGGATTTCAACTGTGATTTTGCGTAAATCTTCAGCTGACAATAGCTTATCCCTTGTTTTTTCCGTCACATTGATTTCCATTGGTTGACGAATGATCCTTGTGAAGAGTTGTTATGATATCGGTTTTTTTTCCCTCCGTCAACGTTGGTTTTCACAATCACATTTCCACCTTACCTCGAGAAATCGCCCAGCCATCAGCTTCATATAAAATATTCAATGTTGCTGATGACAGCCCCAGCGCTCTTAATAAAGCTTTACCTTAATGTAGCGCTGGGACAGGCCACAAAAGCATGAATGTTTCTGAAGGATAGTTGGAAACGCTTTCTTTATTTGTTCATTTTAAGAAACGAATCGGTATAATACATACATATGAAAGCTGAAAAGTCGAAGCAAGCGATATTGATGATTGCGGCGAGCGAATCAGACGCGAACCTTTTTTACGCGACGAAATTTCTGGCGCCGGATCCGTTTATTTTTATTCAAACAAACCGCCGAAAAATCATCATTGCAAGCGACCTCGAAGTCGACCGCGCCAAAGATCAGGCAAACGTGAGCGAAGTTTTATCCAGTTCCCGCATTCAGCAAATCCTGAAGAAAAAAGGTGCGGCTTCCATTAATACGGTAGAAATTGCAAATTATGCGCTCAAAGAACGCGGGATTTCCCGGTTGATGGTTCCTTTCAATTTTCCGGTTGCATACGCAGATACTTTTCGAAAAAAGGGGTTTTATCTGGAATGGAAACGGGAACCTTTTTTTAAAGATCGTGCAATTAAAACAAAGGAAGAAATTCAAGCGATCACCCATGCGCTTCGCAACACCGAAAAAGCGATTCACGTGGCAGTTGACGTTCTCCAAAAATCAAATATCCGCGGAAAATTTCTGATTTACAAAGAGAAAAAATTAACGTCGGAAGACATCAAACGTGTGATTAACGTCAAATTAATGGAATCAAACTGCATTGCCGCGCATACCATCATTTCCTGTTTCAACGATTGCGTCGATCCGCACAATCAAGGCTCCGGGCCGCTTCTTGCGAACCAATCGATCATCATGGACGTTTTTCCTCACTCGTCTGAAACCAAATATTTTGCCGACATTACCCGAACGTTTGTGCGCGGGAAAGCATCTCCAAAATTAAAGAAAATTTATGCGGCCGTGAAAGAGGGTCAGGACATCGCGTTTCGTCAGGTTCGAGACGGAGCAGACGGTTCTAAAATTCATTCCGACATCATGAAACGTTTTGATCAATTGGGATTTAAAACCGGCGAAATGAAGGGCCGAATGCAGGGATTTTTTCACGGAACGGGACACGGCGTTGGAATTGAAATCCACGAACCTCCACGAATTTCGATTGCGAAAGATATTTTGAAAACCAATCAAGTTGTCACGGTGGAACCCGGCCTTTACTATCTTGGAATTGGCGGCGTGCGGCTCGAAGACATGGTCGTGGTCGGGAAATCCGGCTGCACCAACTTGACGAAATTTCCGAAATATTTGGAAATATGATTTGCGATCGTAAGGGCGTGATGAATCACGCTCTTACATTTATTATTCTCTTTCAATCATTCCCCAATCGTAAAACGCGCATTCGTGCAATGTTTCTTCCGGGGCGGGCGGAAGCCAGAAAAGTAAAATTTCTCCGATTCCCTGAACCGTCCGAACGGCGAAATTACTGAGCCCAAGCCCGATCCCGCTCATCACGTTATCTTCACGAAACGGCTGAATAAAAATATTGGTCCAACCGAGACCCACATTAATGATTCCCCGCGTCAGTTTTCCCGGCGCGCTTACCGCCCAATTTTTGGATTCCGCCCAATTGCACACATTTGCATAAGCGGATCCGGCGTGCATTAAAACAATTAACATTAAAGCAATTGAAATTATTTTCTTCATGATTTTCCTCCTTGATTGATGAACAACGGCCATCTTTATAAATCGGCAGAATTGGAATTTATTGTAGGGGCATGATTCCTCGTGCCCGAATTGAGATCAATAAATTACGCTCCTACAGTTTTTTTACATCGCTGTCGATACTTCATTAAGCGAATACAAAAATCTTTTTGCGGCAGTACGCAGCGTGAGGATTCGCACCTCGGAAGGAGAGAAGTGCCGCTTACGAAATTCGCGCGACGGAAAAACCGAGACCCGCATTACAAAGGGTTAGAAAGACGCGGCTACAGCCGCCTGCCATTTGATCAGCCGCTTCGTTTTAAAGTCGTAAATCCTATCTTCCTCATTGAATTTCAAATTGGAAAATCGAAAAACATCAGCGAAAACGGCATGCTTTTTAAAACCGTAACCCCGCCGCCCAGAAAATCCTATATTTTAATTGAAACCGATCAAAGAACGCTGATTGATTTTTTGCGTGCGGATCACAACCTTGTTTTGATGGATCATAAAATACTCGGGAAAGTGATGCGGACTCATTTAAATTTGGAAAATGGGCTTTTTGAAGTAGGCGTCCGCTTCGTTCATCCGACCGAACGGAATCAAGAGGAAGTAAAAAACTTGCTCACACACGTGTAAAGAACCGCTGAAAGTGTGCACTGAATTTAACGGTAACTAGAATCAAGAAAAAGTGAGGAGTTTGCTCAGACAACCGTGAGATATCGACTCATACAAATTGCATTTGAGCGCAGATTCCTGGTGATAAAACGCCGCGCGCTGCGGCCAACTCAAAAATTTTCCGGATACCAGCTTCGCCTCGCTCGCCGATATCTATCGTAAAATCGTTCACATACATTCCGACAAACCGGTCGTTTAAATCCGGGCGAAGGCCGCGTCCGAATTGAATGGCGTAATCAAGCGCAGGCTGGCGATTCTTCAAAGCGTAAAGAATGCTTTCTTTAAACACTTTTGAGAGACGTTTCATCGTTTCCATTCCCAAATCCTTGCGGAGGGCATCAATCCCGAGCGGAAGCGGAAGTTTGGTTTCATTCCACCACCATTCGCCAAGATCAATCACTTTATAAAGGCCTTTTTCTTTGTATGTGATTTGCCCTTCATGAATAATAAGCCCCGCGTCTGATTTCCCGGCAAGGACATGATCCATAATTTGATCAAAGGGCACGAGAACAGGATTGAAATTAGGTTCAAAGAGTTGAAGAATTAAATTTGCGGTTGTCAGTTTGCCCGGAATCGCGATTTTTTTCCCACAAATTTCTTTTGAACTCATCCGATTCTTTGAAACAATGATCGGCCCGTATTTTTCCCCGATGCTTGCTCCCGCGCGCATAATTGCGTATTTGTCTGCTAAATGCGCAAACGCGTGAACCGAAACGGCGGTTGCTTCCAATTCTGCTTTTCGAATCGCTCGCTGGTTTAAACTTTCGATGTCGTCGACCACGTGATCGATTTGAAATCCGTCGAGCGAGATTTTATTTTTCGCGATCGCATAAAACATGAATGCGTCGTCGGGATCCGGAGAATGGCCGAAATGGATGGTTTGTTTCGAATGGGGACTGTCCCCTTTTTCGGGGACTGTCCCCTTTTCTTTGGTTTTCATTGAAAGATTTATATCATATTTAGCGGATAGCGTACAGCGTTTAGCAGATAGGGAAAGAAACTGGATACCAGAAACCAGAATCCAGATTTCTTTTCTATGAATCTGGTTACTGGCAACGGGTTTCTGGAATCTATTAACTATACGCTCTACGCTAAACGCTACTCGCTATTACTACGCGGCTCGCCGAATCTCCGCGCGCATAAGAACGGAATTCGTTAAAAGATCCATAAATTCTGCGCTCGGATCAATAATTTCTTTCATGTCGAAATGAACCGAACGGTCATCCAGTTGAATCAAAAGTTCCGCCGCCAAAAGCGCTTCCGCACGGGCAATAAGTCTTGGCACATCATCTCTTGTATGCTTAAGAACTTCTTCCCCGCCAAGCGCAACAATTCGGGTTGTAAAGTCTCTTATGCCAAGCCCGAGTTCGCCTCGAAGTTTATCGATCGCGATGTTATAAGCTTGTTCATCTGAATGTCCAAAACCAATCTTTTCTCTTGCGAACAATCGGATGCGCGGGCGGTGACCGCTCTGTTTCTCAAAAATATCATTCCCAAACATATTTTTAATTCTCCGATCGGCAGCTGTTCCGTCCAATGTGGGTTCAATCACGATAATTTCGATTCCCGAAAGCGGCCTCCTTCGAATATCGTCAAGGATCGCTTTCTGTAATTCCGGCTGTTTTTCAAGTTCCGCCAGCGGAATAATCACTCTTCCAGTTATTTTATTATTATCAAATATTTCTTTACTAATACGCATATCTGTGCTAGCCTGTTTTCCGTGTTCGGACTCACTCAAAGGCAAAGAGAAAATACGGGAAGAGTTTTCCTGAGCGTTATTACGGTTGACATCGCTGGCATGGTTGGCGGTAACGTTTTGAATCCTCAAGGATTCAACTTGCCGGCGTTCACGATTGAGTGTACTATTTTGACGGTTAGTTACGTTTTGCTCTTGGCTATTGATCCGTAAGAAGGAGGGTATTAATGTTTCAAAGTATTGCTGGGTTTGTGGCTGTAGCAATTTTTGTGGCGTTTCTTGGAGTGCTCGTCCTACTTGATTGGTACGGCCGCCGGCACGATCAAAAGCATTCACATCGGCATTAATTTGTTCCTCAGAATTTGTATCTAGTTCCTGGTATCTAGTATCTAGCCTTTCTTTTCCCACTAAACCTTTTCGCAGCTCGGCCCCTGGCGCCAATTGCGCCAAGGACTGAACTCCGCTTCCAATTAAAATTGATTCTATCGAATCAAAGTTGCGGAGCTCGGAACGAATAAGCTCAAATTTCGATTTGTCCTCCAAAACTCGCATTTTTATCCCCAAATCAGGCGATATCAGGTAAGTTGCGTCCGATTCAACTTCGACACGTAAAAGTTGCAATAGTCTACGCACGTCTACCCATTTATCATATTTGTTAAATTGATTCAGATAAGCTTGATTAAACAACCCAAGATTTTCTGAAACAGCTTGAATTCCTTTTTTCAAAACATCGCGACGTATACCAACCATAAACCACAAGGCAGCAATCTCAGAGTGCAAGGATGTCAGCTCATCGTCAAAAACTCTATCTTTCCCCTCAATTTTTCCATTCGGATATTCTCTTAGCACAGCATTTACATAAGCGATAAAATCGCCTACAGTAGCGGCTTTAGTTCGATCAGCGAGAAACTCGAATTGTCTAAATTTAGGGGACGGCTTTATTGCCCGCAGCTCGGAATGTAAGATTTCACGTCTAACGACCAAAGAAGTGATTCTGTTTGCAAGCGGCGCTGCCTGGGAATCGCTGGCTGTGTGAGGAGCAAATTCAGGATAACCTACAAATGGAGAAATGGACACTGCACTACCAATCGGATAAAGTTCCTTTAAAGTTTTTCCCACGCGCAGAGCTTTAAGGCCGCCTTCAATATAACGAAAGACGTCATAATGATTCGGCTTTAAACTAATTAACAAGTAGTGCCGGCTATCATCCCGATGGGATAACAATATTCCGACCGTATCAGCGATTGTGCCTTTTCCAAACATTAATATTCTTGGGTTTGCATAAATTCCTGATTGAAACTCTGCTTTCAATTTTGGAAAACCAATAAAATCAAGAAACTCAAGGAAAACGCTATCGTCGGCAAAAAAAAGTTCGGCAACTTCTTCTGGCTGGTCATTTTCTATATTCAGGAAGAGATGATTAACATTTCCTGATAATTTGAAAATTCGTTCGACATTTTGTTCGCTCCTCAGCTCGGCCCTTGTCGCCAATTTATTTGGCGACGCTTTAGGGCCGACAGTCCTCTCAGCTACCATTGTTAAATCAGAGGCTGAGAGGGCAACTCGGCTAACTTTGGCGCCAAGGACTGAGCTGAGATTCGGTTGATCAACTTTAATGTTTCTCAGCTCGGCCCTCCCCTCTCCTGATTTTGAATTTATTGCAGGTGAGCCTCCATTAATTGATTCATTGAAGCTTGAGGCGGAACGTCCAGCGCTGTGAGAATGTAATTGAAGTTTCTCGTGCAATCTAATCCGTTCGCTTTTACTAACAACGGTGGAAAATGTTGTATGGGTTATATATTTGAAATCATCGATTGGCAAAGAAGTGAGTTTGTCAAATAAATCTCTGACAGTTAGTTTTTCTCTTGCCTCTTGTAAAATAACAAACGCTGCGCTTTCAATGCGAAGCGCTCCTTGAGCCGGCCTTGTTTTAGATCGATGTTCGCGGTCCGCCGGTGTTCCTTCAATGGCATTTTGAATAGCGAAACTGGTTTCCCGGTAATGCGCTACGGTGGCCTGGCTGACATCATGGCCGGCTTGCGCGGCAATCGCTCGGTCTGTTGGTTGTTCGCCTTTCAAATCTCTTTCTATTCTTAACCAATAAATCGCGTCGAGGATGATTTGTTCAGCTGGAACAGGTTTCTTCAAATTTAATATTTTCTCGAATTCAACGAGCGCCGATTGATAATATTTTTCTTTCATATAAAATTCGGGATTCCCTATTTTATTTACTTGATCTCGAATTGCAGTTTCCAGCAAAATCTTGATTTTCCCTGCAGTTTCAGGAGCTAAAGCGTCAATTTCCTCAAGCGCTTCTCTAGTTTTTCCAATGTAATTAGTTTTGCCTTTAATAATGCGTTCTAGTTTTTTAAGAAATGGTTCTACATGAATTCTATATTCGTCCGCTTCAAAAGAAAGAACGGGAAGATTAGAGTTTCTCAGCTCGGCCCTTTTCGCCAATTTACTTGGCGACGCTTTAGGGCCGACAGCCCTCTCAGCTACCATTGTTAAATCAGAGGCTGAGAGGGCAGCTCGGCTAACTTTGGCGTCAAGGACTGAGCTGAGATTCGATGAACTAACTTTAAGGTTTCTCAGCTCGGCCCTTTTCGCCTCCGGTTTCAAGGACTCTCGTGCGCTTTGATTTATGTCAATTTTATTTTGTTTACTGCCGCGCAGCTCGGCGCGAACGCTGTTGTCCGGTTCATCAAATGAATCAAAATCCAACCGAACCTGCACGCTAGCGGAATCTTTCAGAAATTTTTGAAGGATTACTTCAATATTTGGAAGAGCTCTTTCAATGGCTTGCTTTAACTCGTCAGGCGGAACTTTCGCAAAATATCCGCTTTTCATTGCACGTTCGCGGGCACGCTCTTTAGCTTCTTCTCTCAAATAGCCGGTTTCATCAAAAGAATCTTGAATCACTTTCAAAGCATATACCTGAAGATTGCCCCTAAACTGTTCCAATGAGTGCTCCAAATAAAACCTAACTCTTGTCAAAACTGAAACCAAACCGATGATCAGAATTTTCTCAAGATTGGTTGCTGTTCGAAATTCAATAATTCCGCTTTCTCTCTCCTGAATATTACTCAATAAATCACTCGCGATTCTTTTAAATAATTCCTGATTAGGTGGATGGCCTCCTCGCTCTAATAAAGACTCGCGATTATCCCACCATTTATGAAGGACCAATCCGTTTGGAAACCGGTTGAGAATATCACGTTGATCATTTTTCAGAAGCGCTTTTCCAATAAGCAGTTTTAATGGTTCAGGGTAAACTTCCGGTTTTTCCTGTACTTTCCCAGTCGCGCCCACAGGTTTTCGATTTCTACCGATTTCTCGATATCGAGCTTCATATTCATTTTTCTCACGATCTGGAGCTGATTTCAAATCGCCAAGACGAAAAGAAACGACGTCAATACGTTTTTCGTAAGTAAATTCCCCGCTATTACTTATAAATTTAATATCTGCGTAAGATTCTCTGTCCCCGCGCGTTCTGTTAATGTGTGTTTTGAGCACGCGCCCGGTTCCATATTTTTTATGCACAACATATTCGTAACCTTCGCTTTCCAAATCACGAACCGATCTGATCAGTTTCCTTCTTTTTGTTTTATCAGGACTTCTGAGCTCGGCACGGTGAGACAAATCATCAATTTGTTCACGTTCTCGCCTATCTTCAATCACCTGTTCGCGCATCGCTTTAAACTCGTCAGATTCCTGGATTTCTTTTTCAATGTCATCGCGCAAATTCTCGATCGCTTCATCAAATTGATCTTTAAGCATGTCTTTTTGTAAATCGGTTTGAACATTTCTTAGCTGATCTTCATATTCAGCAAACGCGATTTCCATACTTTTTGTATGTTCGGACTTTACATAACGTAGAAAGTGTTTCGCATGAGCAACATCTGACGCTTCAACGGCAAGCGATAATTCTGGCTGGTAGCCTTCGTCTTGAAGCCTGTCAGCCAAATCCACCCAAAAAATTTGATAACGCCGCCAACTGGCCATGTCTCCGCAAGTAGAAACCGGAATTGGTCTTTCTCTTTCAACTGCCGGCCGCACAATTTTGGTTTCAAATTCCGTCAATAATTCCGGATCAAGTTTTGAATTGGCACGGTGGCCGCTGGCCCGCTCAGTTTGAAAGAAATCCATTCTGTAATCGTTCGAGCCAATCGACAAAAAATCTGGTTCCCATTTGTCCAAAATTTCGGGCAAGCGGTTTGCAGCTTTCACTTTTTCAATCATGAAGCCAATTGGAACGCCGCGTTTATTGCGGGGCATTCTGCCACTTTCTATAAAGGGCTTCATCTCCTGATCATACATATCAAAAACCATTTTGATTTCTTCATCCGTTTCAACCATCGGGATCATGATATAAATTTGCCCTGCGCGTTCTTCCCATGATTTGATTTGCGCTTTAATAGCCGCGCGAATCTGGGCCGGTATAAGTTTCTTCCCCAGATCTGTCCCGTAAAAAGCCAGCCCATAATGTTTCGCGGAAATACCGACCATCTTTTCCTTGTCCGCCGAAAGATCCATCAAGCGCATCACAACGCCATCCGGCATCTGCCTTGCTGCTCGAATTAAATAATTTTCCCAGTTAGCTTCATATTGATCAAAATCATATTGGCCGTCTTTTTTTGGAATGGGTATATATTCGCTTCTCCACAGACGAACACTTTCTGTAACGTCTTCAAGCGGAATCCTGCGTTCTTGGGAACCTTTTTTAGCTTCTCCAACCCCAACTATATCTTCTATTTTCCCGGCAACGCCGCCTATTTTGATTGAAACGGGTGTGATTTTATCTCTGAGAGCCGTCACCTGCTTTTTCGCCAAATCGAGCGAAAGGCGATGCAGAGTTTCTTCGTTGATACTTTGTTCTTCAAATTCTCGGACAGTCTCTTCTCTCGCATTTGCCACAAACAAACCTTTCTCACCGTTTACGTACACTTTGCCGCCCGATTTAATTTGAGGGGGTTCCTGCAATATTTTTTTTAATTTTAGATCTTCGAATTGCCGAAGCCGCGTAATGGTCACCATTCCGCTCGCCGCCGCAACACCAACCCAGTGTTCACTTGGAGAACCGCTCCAGGTTCCCACTGCCCGCAAATTGGGGTAGGCTTTCGCGAGATCAATAAAATAAAGCGTGGACATTTGGCTTGCCAAAACAACCAGGTTCTTTTCTTTTGCGAAGGCTGCCTGAGGCGCAATTTTTCTCCGCACGCGGCTGTGCACTTTAACAATGATGGTTTCTAATTTTTCCTTAAGTTGTTTCATTGATTCAAACTCTTGTTTTCTTTCCGCATCTTTTTCGAGTTCCTTTATCCTGCTATCTATTTTTTGATAAGGAACTTGAGCTGCCTGTTGAAGCGCAACTTCTGCATGAAGATGATTGCCCTCGATTCTTTTTTTGGCATCTTCATACAACGAATTCAAAATCATGGGCAGCGAAAATCCGGTTGCCAACTCAGGAAGAGCCGTGTCTTGTCCTGAGCGCGCAAAAAATTCTCCAAATGCTTCTGAAAGAAGAGATGCTTGCTTTGCGATTTTCAATTCCGTTTTTCTTTGATTGCTTTCTTCAAACCGCCTGGCATGCCGGAGCGACGCCAGAATATAATTCATAACACTTTCAAGATTTTCCTTGGCCATCACATTTTCTCTCGCTTTCTCCGGATCCAAATCTTTGACTTTTGCTAACTCTTCCCGGTGCCTGTCCAAGAACAAAACAAGAGGAGGGATTTCTTTACCTGCTTCTTTGAGTTTTTTCGATGCTTCGGGATCCAAATAATCGATCAGAACATATTCCGTTTTTCTTTCGTCAGACTTGATTAATGGCACAATCATTTGTCCTATCATCCGAAGCATCTGTGAAAAGTCTCTCAAGGCTTGCGCTTCTTTGGCGGTTTTGGAACTAAACTCAAGAATTCTCGCCTCATAGTCCGCGATACGTGCATTCAATACGGAATTAAAAAATTCAATTTCCTTTTCAACTTGCTCCTTATTTAATTTCTCACGCCTAAGCTGAGGAAACGTAAAGTCAGCGGCGTGTTTGTTATTTCTAATATCCCGCAATGTTTTTCTCCTCGCGTCCTTTAAAACACGGTATAGCTCGGGATTTTCGCCCTGGGCTTTATTAATGATGGCATCAATGTAAACCTTGAAACGATGCGCTTCACTTTCCACTGCGTCTCGTATTTCTTCATCCGTATCCCAATGTGACTTCAAAGAATAAGCAGCGCGATCAAAATCTTCGATTTCAAAATTAAACACCGTACCTTGAAAAACATCTCGTCTCCGATTTCGGTCGCCTTTCAGGAAATATTCATCTTTGAACCAAGACCACGACATGCGTAATTCTGCACGAGTTCTATCAATCTCAAGAAGTTTTTGGGTATACGCCTTTGTAACTTTTTTGATGAAATCTTTTTGTTTATCTGCAAGCCGCAAAACCAGCAAATCATCATAAATTTTGTGCGGGTCAATCTTGGAAGCGCCTTCACCCCAGCCCCGAAGTGCGGTTGAAAACGACATGAAAAATGTGCCCAAAATAGCTTTCCTGAATTCGTCTGCCGGAATCATTTCAAACTGGTCCGAAGCAACCCCAATGTCTAAATAAATGCCTGTTCGTTCTTCATTCGCTTGCTTTTCTCTGCGAAGCCGGTCCATAGGCGCTTTCATTCTGGCTTGGTCAATCCATTGGCGATATTCAACTATAAAATCACCCCATCCTTCCACGCGGATTGTCTCAATGCCCCCGTACAATTCTTTCGCCTTTTCCGGCAGCACAAGCCTGATGCGCGGTTTTTTATCGCCGGGCGTTGTGTGAAGATTGGTGAATTGCTCACTCACGATAAAAGGAAGCTTCGGATGGCGGTCAAAAGCGGCTTGCATTTCCTTATCGCGCACCGGAAACGGAAAGCCTTCCGGGCTCACCGATATATTTGGTTTAAATTTTTTTGTCGTTCCTTCAAAAAGAATCGGCATAATTTCCGCGAAAAGATGTTTATATAAGGAAAAAATCTTATTGTATTTTCTTCTTATCCTGCGAATTTCCGGTGTGTTGCCATTTGGAATCGAAAGCTGCCTCCGTTCTTCTTCCGTTAACTCTGCTTGTGCTTCCGTTTCAAGCCGTTCGAATAAAATTTGGCCAAGCTCACTGTGTATTTCCACAGCTGCAATTCCTTCCCGTTTCGCTGCTATTTCATAATGCCGCTTTTGGAGGTCCCCCTGCTTCTTCTGAACGTCATCCATGAACCCTTGCAGAACTTGCGCGAAACGCATTTGTTTTGTTTTGCTAACACGGGTAAGCATATATTCGCCATCGTGGAGCTGCGTTAAGATGTCCTCAACACGGTCATAAGCAAAAATTCCCTCCGAGCGCGCACGGAATTTTCCCGGACGGTTTACAATGGCGGCCTTTCCTTTAAGCTCTTCATCCATTTCACCGGCGAAATCGCTGTCAACCATAATGACGGGCGTATTTTCTTCACCGTTCGCTTCAATCGCAGGATCAATTTGTTCAAAAATATGCGGAAGCCTTTTCTGAATAAAACCCGCTTCATAAAAAGTGTCGTACAAAATCCGCCGTGGAATATCGCGCAAACGGTAGGCGAGCCACTCATCTGTTGCAAACAAATGTTCAATAAATTCCTGTGTGATCTCTCCTTTTGCACGCAGTTCTTCCCCGAACACATCATTCAAAAGTAAATGTTGAATGGCTTCGTGAAGACCATTTTCTGCACCGTAAAGGGCTTCCGAAAGATAAAGCAGAAGAAGTAAAATGCGCGGATCTTTTTTTGAAAACGGACGAAATTTCTCTTTCCCCTTGGGCATTTCTAAGCTTACAAGATGCTCATATTCGTCCAATACAATTCCAGCTCGATCGTCATAACTTAAGTGTTCGCGCGGGACGTACCGCTCCGTCGAACGTTCATAGTTAGGGTCGCTCGGGGCTAGGTCCTGGACTAATTCGAAAAATTTGTTTTCAATTTTTAAGAGCGTATCTAAGAAAATGCTTGCTTCATATAAATTTGAGCCGGGCGGGTGGCCTCCGGTTCTTCTAAAGTTGACGCGATCTGGAACTTGTATGGCTTTCATAATTGGGTTCCCTTTTTTATCGATTTGACCGGTCTTTACAAATCTTAGAACATTTTCAAAAACAGGCTGGCCCTGTTCATCAGTTTCTTCCACAAAATTTCCATTTTCATCCGTCCGTCCATCCGCGCGAACTTCATTGCTGAAAATATTTAAGATCTCTTCCCGTTTAGCGTTTTGACGCATTTTCGAATAAAGCCGGTTTTGAAAAAAAATCCCGCGGGACCCGATTCCAAGCACGGCAAACAAAACAGCAACGGATACTTGGTGTGCTCCCCCAAGCTGCCGCCGAAGTTTGTAATTAATCATGCTGAAAAGCCTGGTGAGATAACTTTTGGATGGTTCATGATTGGCAAACGTGTATCCAATTTCTTTCAGCTTGATCTCAAAGCCAAAAGCCCCTTTTTCCCGGCTGGATTCGTCATAATGGTAACGCCTGTTTTCACGCGCAGAACGAGCCAGGCGCTTTAAAATGTGTTTTTCCGATTGCACATCTTTTTTCTCAAGCGCGCGAATATGTTTCAGAAGACGGCTCCAGTTTTCTGCCAATTTATCTTCGGGCTTTTGGAAAACGTAACCTTTCCTTTTAAGTTCCTGCCGATACCGCTTGCGGCGATCCAAATAGCGGCCGGCTGTATAAAGATTTCGTTCAATTTCGATCATAAGGTCAACGTTATCGCCTTCGCCGTGATGATCCAAATAGGACTCGGCTGCTTCCATATGAATTTCAAAATAGGTTTTCCAAATCTGATCAATGACGGAATAAACCTGTTCTGCGGAAGCCGGGTTAAGTTTTTCCAGTTTTTGATAAAGTTGCTGCAAATACCAAATGAAGCTGCGCTTGATAACCGCGCGGGAATATTGGGTAGCACGTTCTTTCGCGCGGATAAAACCTGCCGATCCTGTTTGGATTATTTTTAACCAATCTGAATGGCCTTGAACGTATTCTGCCATTTCTCTCATTCCATCCGGATCTCTGACAGAATTTTTCATGCGGCTAAAAAATTCCGGTGGAAGCTCTTTAAAATGACCGGAGGTTTGAAACAGATCCGAAAGTTTGGCGAGTGAATCGCGATACGTGAGCGCGGTTTCGTTCTCAGTGGATGGAAAAATCTGAACATCGGGAACTGAAATGATTGTAAAGTGAGCGTGAGTTTCCGCTTGAGGGTTTTCAGACGGATCAAAAATGACTTGTCCGAGAAGCTCCACTTGATTGCCGTGCTTTCTTACGACAAACCATGACTGCCTTTTCTCTGTTTCAATTTTAAAACCGGTTTGTCTAAAGTCTTCAAAAAGAGGCGTTAAATCTGAGCGTTTCCACTTGAGATACCGATCCGACTTGATAATTGCAAAATTTGAAGAGGGGGCTTCGTCCTGCTCAACTTGAATGCGTACTTGACGGGGGTTACCCTCAACACGGGAAACTTTAAAATCCACAGAATCCGGAAAATTGCTTTCCGGGAGCCCGTCGGTTGAAAAAGAAAATTTCTTCCCAAATTCCACCTGAACGGATTGGGTGACTGGCTTGGACAAACCAAACAATTCAAGCCAATACCACCACTCGGAAAGCGACGAGATGGCGGCTTGGCCTTTGCTTTGTCTAATCTCTAAGAGCTCTTCCGCGCTTGTTTTTTCATTTACAATCGTAACGGTTTTAATCTCAGGACTCACAGATTTAGCCGATTTTCGATCGCGGGGGTCATCGCCAAAAACAATCATGCTCTCCGGTTTAAATCCAAGTTTCTCAATAATCTGCCGGATGTAAAATTCTTTCCCGTACTTGATTTTTTGCCCTTGGCGAATAGGGGCGCCGTAAATGCCCGCCAAATCCGAGAAAACACCTGCTTTCTGAAGAAGTTTTCTTGCAAAACGATCCACCGTGCCTGTGATCACGAAAACCGCGATGTGATTCTGATGAAGATAATGCAGAAACTGCTCGGCACCGGGAAGCAATTCGACTTTGGATTCTTCGACTAAATTAAGAAGAACGGTTTCGTAGATTTTTAGAAACTTAGAATAAATCGGGTAACTTTTGAATTCGCGCGTTTTAATCCGGTAGCGCGTTGCAATTTTATTTGCGCGCGCATCAAGCAATTCTTTCTCGGAACTTCTATCAATCATGTTTTGAATCTGTTCCGACGCGAACTGACCGATGGTTCCGCGGCGGAAATCAATTCCGGGCAGAAGCGCATCGGGCGCGGGCTCATCGCTTTTGCCGTCGACAATCCAGTAATGAAGTTTGCCGAATGCTTTTTCCTGAATTTCGGTTGTATCAACCAATGTTCCATCCAGACCAAATACAACGGCTTTTGTATGCGGCCGCTCATGCGCGCTTCGCAGTTCTGACCGGAAATTGGTTGTAGTTTCCTTGTGTTCATTTTTAGTTATAATTATATTGACTAATATTAATTTATGTGCTATAAGAATTCCAATAAAGGAAACTCCGGAAATGTTTACACCGTTAAGAAGATTTGAATTAGGAAAAACGATGCTGAATTTGGTTACAGCACTTTCTGTGGCCGGATTCGCGAGCAAGTTATTTACAGAACTCGACATCGCTGCTAGAATTAAGTTTGCAATTGTAATGTTATTTCTTTCGCTGATTGCATTTTTTATCTTGCCAAAATCAATGGAAGATGAAATTCCGAGGAACAAATAAGATGCAAACAGATATGGTAAATTTGACACTGGATCTTTTAATTGCAATAGCCCTTCTGTTTGGGGGAGGCCTTGCCATTGAAACGTTCCTTGAGTGGCGGAAGAAAAAGCATCGGCATTCTTAGCGCTGCGTAATTCGGATCGTTCTTCTGGTTTCTGGTTACTGGTTTCTGGCTTCTGACTTTCTACATAATCCACTACCGCTTTGATTTTTGGATCGAGCAGATCTTTTCCGGTCAAAAGTTTTGCGACGTTTTCTAAAGTAGTTGGTAGCTTATCTTCGTAGAATCGAAAATTACGACGATACAATTGATAGGGATCATCGGGATCAAAATTCCACGCGCGCTTCCACCACGGAAGCTTAAGCCAGACGTTACTGTCTTTGCCGAAGCGAAGCTGTTGAACCATTTTAAGCGCTTCTTTGTTATCACGAAATTCTGGAGTTGAGAGAAAATCGGCCAGTTTTTGAAACAATTCTTTGTCAATTGGACCCAAGTTCGGATGTTTTGACCACAAAGCGGATCTGAATGCTGCAATTTCGTCTGGCGTACGTTCCTGCATTAATTCCTCTTCGGGAAGTTCGGTAATGACATATTCCAAAAATGATATTTCCCAATCATGTATTCTTGCGCCAAAAACAGAGAATTGTTTTTCTGCGTACGCTGTTAAGGCTTTAAAATTAAACAAAAGATTTTTGTCAGCGCCCGATACAAAAAGCTTGGCTTCGATGCTTTCATCCTCCTCGAGAAGCATGGACATCTGCTTAAAAAACGTGCGAACAAGATTAACTGTCGGAACGCCTGGATGAGCCAAAATACGAGAAAGCCAATCTTGAATGTCTTGCAAGTCATCTTGAATCAATAACTCTCTTTTGCCTTTAATGTCCGAGGAACGTATTTTACGAATGATTCGCTGCATCCGAACACTCCACGGTTCGGGGGTTTGGGGACTGTCCCCGATTTTAGGGACTGTCCCCGATTTTTCTGCTGCTTCTTCCTGAGGTGGAACATAGAAATCGCCTACCATTTGCTTATACTTTTCATTACTCAGATAACGACGATTTCTCAACCATTCAGCAAAACCATACCAGGTGATGTAGTAATGTCTGCCTAACGACAACTCGGGATCTGTAAAATAAGAAACGCCTTGTTCATAAGTGACAATTATTTTTTCTGCTTTACTTTGGGCATCCTGCAAAATCTCCGTTACATGAAAATAAGTGGCTTTCCCGAGACCCATGAGATGAGGCTCAAGACCTTTCATGATGGTATTTTTGTGATCGTCATCAAGCCCTTTGATTTCATCCAGAACCGTTAAAAAATCTTGCCGCATTTGGTCCGGCGTTCGCAACCATGGAATTGGCCCTTTGGTTTTTGGTGCGTCATCGGGTTCTTTTGTTTTTCCGTTTTTAGCGAACACCGCTAAAGATTCATCCGTGACCCACGTGAGAGGTCCATATCGACGGGCAGCTTCAAGCAAAGGAAGAATTTTGTTTTCGTCTTTAACTTCTTTCGCTGGTTCAGTTTTATCTGCCGCCAATGGCAGAAAAAAATCTTTCCCATCTTCGAGCGATTGTGTCGGTGTTGACAACATGGCAAGTTGAAGATACGGAGGAATTTCTTTGCCGTTGTGAGCATAATATTTTGGTTTGAAGGTGACCGGCTCCTTCACAAATCCCATTACTTCGAGTTTTTCCTTTCCAGGATCACCACGAAACCGGACCGCAACATGAAGCTGCACCACCAAAGCAAGCAATTCCTGCTGCAATTGAGATTTTTCATGCTCACTTCCCGGAATTAAATCCCATATTTTTGATATTTCACGATTGGTGAATTCCCTAATTTGTTCTCCCCATTTTTCTTTCCTGAAGTCCCAAACTTCTCTGGGCTCCAAAGCAATGGCTCTTTGGACTCCGTGCGTGTACCGGTCGCGCAAGATCTTCAATTTTGTTTCTGCTGTGACGGGTCCGTTTTGTCGCTCGTACGCGGCTACCTTTTTAAAAAATTCATCCTCGAATTTTTCTAAATCGAAATGTGGAGCAGGAACAGCAGGCGCTGGATCAACAAGAACTCGTTCTTGTGTTGTGGTGTTTGGCACCACAATATCAGACTGCGCCGCCTGTCCTTCGTTATTTGCAGGAGGATTTTCTTGGGCTACACTTGCTTCATCAATTTTCGGCGCTGCGGGGATTGGTTGAGCGGTTGAAATTTGGGTAATTTGTGAACTGTCCCCGTTTTTGGGGACTGTCCCCGCTTCGGTATTATTTGCGTTAAATTCTGTGTCATATTTTAAAAGCCAATTTTTGATTTCGTTTATTTCTTCAAGCGTTAAATCCTTTTCATGTGTCTGAAATGCTTTTCGAATCTGACGGATGAATCCAATGTACGGCTCGGCTTGTAACTCCCGCATGTGTTTGAGTGCTCGATTTCGGAATCGATCAACCGCACGCTTTTCTTTTGCCTGTGCTCGCTCGCGAGTTCCTTCGCCGGAAACGAATTCCACAATTTCCTCGCCGCCGCTCCGGAGCTCAGAGCGGGAGTTGGCAAGTCCATGTTCAAATTGACGGAGCGCTGCATAAGTTAAAATGGACGGCTTTTGGTGGGCAAGTTTTTGAAGGAAAATGTGTCTGGTTTTTAAGTAACGGTGTTGAATCAAAAGCACTTTCTCAAAAAGCTCAATGACTCCCATGATTTCCTCTTCGACAATTTTGTCGAAGGAATCTCCAAACATTTCTTGTGCACTGGTTGTCAGTAACTGAATATTTTCAAAAACATACTGATGATACTCGAGATCGTCTGAAGCATCCTTAAAAGTTCGGTTCGATGCTTCACCGATGCGCATTTTAAAACCAATTTGCTTGATCCGATTCACCAAAGTGCGTGCAAATCGGTTTGGATTTTGATCGAGTCCATTTTTTTTGAGCTCGCGAATGAGCTCGAGCGCAACTTTAAAAACAATTTCTTTTGCAATATCTGCTTTTATTAAAGATTTTTCTAAAAAAACAAAAGTTTTCAAATATTCTAGGTTTTGTTCGTTGCGAATTTCTTCATGCGCTTCTGCAGGATGGTTTAGGAAATTCTCAAAAATGGATTCCGCATCGTTTATCCATTCGGCTTCGGTTAAAACATCCACGCTTTGTTTTGCTGCTTTTCTTCTCACATTTTGTTTGAGATTCCGTTTAAAACGATTGTGAAATTGTTGGAGTTCATCCAAAATCAATTTAATTTTGGCTCTTTCCGCTCCCTTGAAATATTTGGTTGTATCCAACACAGAATCTGCGTCCGAACGAAGTTCCGAACGTGAACGATAAAAGGGATTTAAAACACTGGGAAAATGACTTTCGCCGACACGGCTTCTCATAATTTTTGAAAAAAGCACGAGTGCATGCACACTATGCGGTTCGCGTCGTTTAATTTCTTTTATAGCATCAATCACGTCAGAAGCAGACGAACCGCGAGATCGAAGCGTCCCCTCAATTTCCGCGCGAATTTTCGGATCTAACAATTTTGAAAGAAGCACGGCTGAAAAACCAGCGCCCGCCTCAGCAAATTGAGGCGTGGAATCTTCCCCGGTATCTTCGGATTTGAGTTCAAAGTCCTCTCTTCGCAAATAATGTGTTTCGCTTCCTATGGAAACACCAATCAATGATGTTCCTCCCTCGCCATAAGCCACGGAAAATTCGGATTCCATTTTCTCGCCAATCGCCTCATTTTCCACTCCAATTTGAAACAATCCTCCTTCCATTTTCTCCACATGAACTTTTGGAAAAAGTTTTGGAATTAAACTAGCCAAAAGAGTCCCGAAAAATAAATTCAACAAAGGATCTTTTTCATCAAGTGCTATTTTTTTGTCATTTGCAATTTCGAAAATTTGCTTTCCTCCAGCCTGATCTTCTGAAATCAACAAAAAGGTTCGATCAGCTATTTGAACAAAAACGCGCAAACTACCATTTTTGTCGGGTTCAAATTGAACGGAAATTTTTGGATTCCAAACCCGCGCGAATTTGTCGAAATTGATATCTTGTTCGACATCTAAAGGTCTATTTCTTTTTTGATCGGTGCTGAAATCTTTCGAGTGACCAACGAACATTTGAACAAAAGATGAATATTGTTCCAGGAGATTAAAATCGACCTTCCATCTTCTTTTAAAAACATCGCGATACGCTTTTTTAATGTCCTCGATAGAACGGTATCGATCAAAATACAAATTGGTAATAAACTGTCGTAATCGGTCGCGCATTCGTTCGGGGAATATTTGTCCAAGACGCAACTTATCATTCCTGTCCAATCGTTGTTTGAGTGGCTGACCATGTTCGTATGCTTGTTTTAGATTTGTTATGTCAGCACGTGCAAATAATTGGATGAGGGCAACAGCAGTATGTTTTCGATCGAGCACTACTTTTTCAAAAGGAGACAACTTTCGATATTCAGAAAGCGGCATGTTAAACAGGGTGCGCATGGGACGTTCGGGCAAATCGTTCGTTTCGGGCAACATGTCCGGATGACCTTCCAAGCGGTCACGAAGGACTTTGATATTGCCTTTGTCATCCACCATCACATTGCCGACCAAATCTCCGTGCGGCAAACCTTCACTCTCAAATTCACTAAGAGCACCAATCAGTTTAGCGCCCGCAAAAATCAACTGCTTTGGATTTTTTTGATATAAATCAATATAAGTTTCTTCATTTTCAGGGAGTAAAAGATGATCCAGCCGCACGCCATGTTCGGGCCCGACGCGTTCACTCATATGAAAAGTAAATGCACCCACGTGCCCCGCCCAAACCAAACTCGCCACTGCGGGGTGAATGGAAAGTTCCTGGCTTTCGTGAATAATTACTTCTGGGTCTTCAATGTGCCCGCGCGGCGCAATTCGAAGAATCATTGGAATATTGCTTGGAAAAAGCATGAAAAAGCCTTTGAGTCCTTTCACCGTCGCCCAACCAACAAGATCGGATATGTGAAACGATTTCGGATCCGGAATTTCGAAAGTAAATGCTTTAGCAAATCGTCCTGCGCCAATTTGTTTGATTAACTTAAATCCGGCGTGCAAAAATGCGGCATAAAATGGTTCATGTTCCGCAAGCGGAAATTGTTCTACCTTTCCTTCCGGACGTTCCGAGCGAAGTTCCGATCGTGCGGCGGGATCGGTTGCAGGATCGTACCAATAAACCCATTTTTCCCAATTATCGGGATCGGATTCGTCGACGCGTTTTTGAATTCCGGGAAATTCTGTTTTGTCTTCTAATAGAGACTCCAAAATACTACGGACAAATTCCGGATTTTCGAGATCTTTTAAAGCGTTTTTCATACTTAAATTTCTTCTCCGAATTTCGCCACTATTCACAATAATTACACCTTGGTTTTTCTCCGCCTCGCTTATGGTGTGCTCCTGATCTTCTATATCTCTCAATATTGTTGGATTCCATCTTTGGAAATCTTCCGCAATTTCCGAAATGGTCCACCGAAGTATCTCGCCCTGATAAAAGGAGACGATAATTCGATCGTAGATGAAAATAGATGCTCCGTAAATTTGGCTTTCACCCAATCTTACTTTATTTCTCAATCTCTCAAGCCGCCTAAAAACACCTTCGGGTATTACGTTGCTTGCAATCATTTTTTTTAAATCACGATCTTTATTTGGACCGTTTTTTAGATCATCGTTTGTTGTCTGACGAAATCCACGTCGATAAAAAAACCAACGCAGTTTTAAATATTGAATGTTTCGTCTAAACGCTAAAAAAATGACCAAAGCAAGAACGACAATGCCTGCATAAAAAAGCGGGCGGAGATTCGAAAGATCGATTGCGAGCAATGAGTTGCGAAGCTCCGAACGTTCGTCGTCTTCCGGCGGTAAAACAGCGACGGCCGCCATCATTTTGTCGGAGTGAGCGAAAATGGAAAGTTTTATTTTTTTTAACTCATTCAGCGCTTGGTTCAAACGAACAAATTTGTGAATTAATTGCGCAATCCGGAAAAACCGGAAAGCCCAAAATGGCTTTATTAGAAGTAAGTCATTTTGTGCATGGGCAAAATCTTGACGCGTTTGATTTTCTCGCTTAGCAATTTCTGTTTCTTGGGCATCCAGATCTAACAATGTTTGACCATAAAGCACGGAATTTGCAGGATCGTGATTGATAAACTCTCCCGAAATTTTTCCTTGCGCGTACGAAAGCATCCAGTCCATGTCGCGTCTTATTTCTTTTTGTCCTTCGTCCGTTATTTTGTCAATTTCTTCCAATTTTTTTTCTATGGAATGATTCATCCTCGCAAAAACACGCAAAAGTACGAAATGCAAAATGAAATATAAAATCCCAACAGATCCCACCATTGCCCAAAACCAATCACCGAAAGTTTTTAATTCGGAGCGGTTTCCGGCGATTGCATTTTCGCGACTGGTATTTTTCTGATTTCCAATGACTTCTCGTGCAGAGTTGAAAAATTGAAGTGCGGTTTCTGAAAATTTTGGATTAAACACTTCGGGTTGAAAAAGAATTGCTGAAGACTTGATAAATTCGCGGAATTTAGATTCGAATTTTTCGACCGTGGGTTTTTCGCCGCGCATGCGTTCGTAATAACGGTCGAAATTGGTCTCGGGCGAAACATTCGGCGAAATCACAACAAACGGGATATTTTCTTTTCGGAAACGTTCTGTCATGTCATCCGTGTGAAATCCGCCGGTAACAAGAAATAAGCGGTTAGGGACAGGCCTTCTATTTTTTGCGATTTGTTTAACATTCTCAAAAAACGCCCCTTCACGTTTTTTGCTGGTTTGATAAAATTGTTCGGCAAGATTAATCGCGGGTGCAAGTCCTTTCGCTAATTTCTGAATTTCTTTTTTATTTGCCTCGTAAAAATTAAGATCCTTTGGCGTCGCTTGAAGCGAAATGAGTGTTTCGGCATTTTTGAGAAACTGCCCTTCTTTGAAAAGCGCTCTTTCTTTTTTGTTCAGAAATAATTTTTCACGAATCCGCTCTTTCAGAAGATCAATTTCATCGAAAAGTTCGCGGGCGCCGATTTTACCGCTCAATTTTTGAAACTCCGCTTTTTCACTTGCTTCTTGTTCTTTTTTTCCTTCCATGGAACGTTCAAGCAAAATCAGCGAAATCAAATCCTCGATATGAACAAGATCAGCCCGTTTAACACCATGATCCCGGCCGGCGTTGAAAAGGTAAGAAACGAGCTGAATTAATTCTCCTCTGCTTTCATAAGTAGAAACTTTTTTCTCAAATGTTTTTAATTCTAAATTGCCGATTGATTCGCGTTCGTCCAAATTCTTTTTTAGCAATTTTTGAACTGCTGGAAGTGCCTCTTTTCCAAAATCGAGCGCCCCCACAAAATCTTTGGCGTTTCTGTCGTAAAGCGCCTGATCTTCAATCCCAAGAAGTCGGTACGGCTTTCGGCTGATGACAGCTTCCGCTTCCATTCCGGTGAGAATGACTTCGCGCAGCCAAAATTGTGTCGTAAGTTCTTTAATTTTTTGATCGGGAAACGCGCGGATTTTTGATAAATCCGATTCGCCTGAAGCGCCTTCGGTTAAAATGGTATGAATGTCCAATTTTTCTGAAAGAAGCCGAATGATTTTTTGAATATTCTGCTGAGCGTCTAAATTAGCATGAGCGTCTTGAATGTAAACGATCAGATTATTCGGGATACCAGATGCCAGCAACCCGTTTCCATTTTTGGGGATAAAAATTTCATCAATGCGGCCGAGATCTTTCGGTAACTCAAATGTTGAAAGATCAAAAGGCGGTTTTGATTGAACGAGAGAAGAAAGTTCGGGAGCAGAAAAGGAAGTTTGAGTCCATGTCAGAGTAATGACAAGGAAAAATGCAATAATACGAAAGAAAAACTGATTAGTTTTGCGGGGTAAAAACAATCATGTCACCTCAAATATCAATTTTTAATATCCTATTTTATGAAGCCGGGTGTACCCGTTTATTAATAAAAAAACACCTAATGAATACTTTATAAAATATTGACGCTTAAAAGGATAAAAAAATACCCAATTAATGGAAGCTGGGTAATGAGGAGTATTTTATACAAATATGGCTGATATAACAATAGGAAATTTTAACTTTGGGGACAGTTCTTTTGTAACTACATATGTAACAATAGGTTATGGAGAACTGTCCCTAGATTAAAACGGAATGGAGTTTGTTTTGCAGATTTCGGAAAGATATTTGGCACTTTCCCGCACATGCCGCTCTTGAGTCTTATAATCTACATTGATCAAGCCAAAACGCGGGCCAAAGCCATGTTCCCATTCGAAATTGTCCATGAGCGACCAGTAAAGATAGCCAATCACGGGAACGTGCTTTTCAATCGCACGCGCCACCTCCAAAAGATGGCGGCGAATGAATTCTTTGCGCGTCTCGTCATTTCCGGTACAAATTCCATTTTCCAAAATAAAAACCGGTGTTTGATATTGCCGAAGCTCAAGCAGCACATCGAAAAGCCCTTTTGGGTAGATCTCCCAACCCATGTCATTGCGCGGGCCTGCGGAATGATGGTGTTCGAGTGTGCATTCATCGCCCAAGACGCCCGGAAATTCGAAATTGGTAAAATGAACAAAATGGCGTGTGTAATAATTAACGCCGATGAAATCAAACGTGCGCCGCGCCGGAAGTTCTTCGCAATAAACGCCGGGGAAAAATAAAAATCCGTAGCGGAGCGCTTTTAAAATCAAATGGTTGGAAAACATATGCCGAAGCCACGTGGACAATCGGTCTTTCCAAGAACCGGGTGAACACGGCGAGAAAACCGCCATGTGCTGTGCAAGCCCGACACACGGTTTCTTAATTTTTGGATTGAACCTTGCATACTCATGAATAATTTCATAAGAACGAATGTGCGCAAGCAGCAAATGTTTAAGTGCTTTTAAGGCCCGGCGGATAGAGGTGAGGCCGGGCGGCCACTCACCCACCAAATAACTTTTAAAAAGGAGCACCATCGGTTCGTTGATGGTAATCCAATAGGTAACGGATTCCCCATAGGCTTCGATTATTTTTTTGGTGTAGTCACCGAAATATTGAACAAATTTTGGATTTCCCAAGCCGCCTTTTTTTGCAAGCCATTCCGGAATAGTAAAATGATGCAAAGTAACGATCGGTTCCAAATTTCTTTTCACAAGCGCATCAATCACAGATCGATAATGGTCAAATTCTTTCTCGTTCCACCGGTTTTCTTCCGGCTCAAGCCGGCTCCATTCAATCGAAAACCGATGTGAATTGTGCCCGAGTGATTTTGCCAGATCAAAATCACTTTCAAAACGTTCATAATGTTCGCACGCGCTGAGAGAAGGTATTTTGACAATGCCTTTCCTCTCCCACTCCCACCAATCGTTCCATTGGTTACCGCCTTCCACCTGATGAGATGAAGTTGCCGCACCCCAGAAAAAATTTTCCGGAAACGTTAATGACTTTTCTTTGCTTGGCCCTTTCATAAATTCTTTCAACGGACTTCCTCTTCAAGTGCGTTCGCTTCCCCTTTTTGGTCAAAATCCGCCGCGTGGGCGCTTTCATTGTCCAGAAATTCTTTGATTTTTTTAACGCGGGTTTCGCGAAACTCCTGTGTTTTTTGCGCTTTTTCCTCGGGCTTTTTTATTTTTTTGAGATCTTCTTGAAATTTCTCGGCGTCCAAACGTAATTCTCCAATAAATGTTTTTCTCTTCTTATAATGCCCCGCTTCTTTTGAAACCATCTCAAGGTCTGATGTTTGAGAATCCTGCCTAACACTTGTTTCTATTTCTGAAACGGGCCGAACTTTAACTTCCCGCTCGCCTTCGGCAGAAAATCCGTGCGGCTGCGGGCAAAAGAAGAGAATCAAACTGGCGGCAAGCCAGATTTTAAACGCAGCGGAGTTTTTTGTGGGTTTCATGACGCTGAATTCTAAGCTACATTTCTTTTTTTTCAAGTGATATGATAACTGCTTAAATAATCATCGTCGCTTTTTATCCAAATCATTACTTTTTACAGACGGATGAACCTGACTCTGCAAATGTTATATGCCATTTACGCTTGGGCGGCAATTGCGATTGCCACGCTCATTTTCTCGACCGCAAGCATGCTTGCTTCTTTTCTTCTTTTTTTCGATACCAAAAAGAAAGCCGCGCACCGGATGAATACCGCATGGGCAAAGACGATTCTATGGTTCAATCCCGTCTGGCACCTCAAAATCCGCGGAAGGGGCTATATCAAAAATGATAAAAGTTATGTTCTGGTGGCCAATCATCTGAGTATGAGCGATATCATTTGTTTATTCTGTCTGGGAAAACAATTCAAATGGGTTGCGAAGGAAAGTTTGTTCCGGGTTCCATTTTTGGGTTGGGCGATGCGCGCCGCTCAATACATTCAACTCGAACGCGGAAAGCACGGGAGCATTCGCGACAGTTTAGATGAGTCGTGTGATTGGCTTCGCCGGGACATATCGGTTCTTATTTTCCCGGAAGGGACCCGAAGCGAAAGCGGACGACTCGGAATTTTTAAAAATGGAGCTTTTAAACTTGCGATTCAAACTGGAAAACCGGTGGTTCCGATTGTGCTGACGGGGACGAGAGAAATTATTCAGAAAAAAAGTTTTCTATTTTCCATTAACATTCATTGTCAAATAAAAATACTGAAGCCGATTCCGACGAACCCTTTTAAAGAAGGACAATTCGCGGAACTGAAAGAACTTGTAAGAATAAAAATGCTTGAAGCGATCGAATCAGAAAAAAAGTAGCCCCACATTAAATGTGGGGCTACTTTCACGTAACGACGTTATATCGTCAGAACACTTGCTACCGGAGGTTCTTCCCCGTTATACTGGGGCACCCAACTGGTTGCAATATCCCACGCACCTACAAGCGCACGGCTTGTAAAATGCATCGTTCCAACACCGATTCCTTTTATCGTACCAATGATCGGCTGCCCTTCTACCGTCTCATCATAAATGCTCTTCAAGAGCTCAAACGGAGACGCAATCACATGGACAATTCCGCGGACTAACATTCCGGGAAATTTCACCATGTAATCTGAGGATGCCGCTGCTTCCGACACCGATTTCAAACTGCCGCCTTTGGTTGCTTTCGCGCCCGTATCGGCAAATAGCGGCAGAGCAATGACCATCAGCGCAATCACGAACCATGTTAACTTTTTCATATGTTGCCTCCCTTTATTCTATGTCCTACCAGCCCCTCTCCGCCTTTTTAGGCTGAGGCGCACCTTAAAACAGCTTATTACCTGAAAGGGCCGGTGGTTTATTCTCGTCTTACCTTAAACTCTACCTTTGGTTTTGCTGAATTTCAATGGTCGGTTTGACGATGGATTTCTTTAATGAGCTTATTAAAAAGTTGGTAAAAATCACCTAAAAATTAGGTGTTAATAAAGGGAATGGTTTATTTCTTCGCTTTTTCGGTCAAGGTTGCCAAAATAGCGGACTTGCGTTTGGCGTCATCGGCGAGTTCGGGAGGGTAGTTGACAGATTCAAGGGCGGATTTTGCGTCTTCCCACCTCTTTATTTGAATGGCGGAAAGAGCGGTTTCGTATTTGTCTTTCATAACCTGTAAATTCTGATTCATATTTTGTTCGATTTGTTTTTTCTTAATTTTAAGATCGATTTGTACGGAATTTAATTCAGTAAGAGCGGGAGAAAGCGGTTCACCCGACATCGCCAAACCTTTTTGAATATCCGGATCGATCTCAGCAATCTCGGGCGGATAACGGACATCAAGCGAGCGGATTTGCGTTTCGACTTGTTTTGCTTCTTGATCAAGTTGATGAATCGACGGAAGCGCTTTTTCCCAGTCTTCGCTTTGAACCAGTATAAAGAAAGTTTCATAATCCATTTTGAGCCGGTTCAAAGAATTGGCGAGTGCTTCCGTTAAAATGTAAGAATTTAGTTTTTGGATTTTACCGAGCACGTCATTAATATATCCCTGGAGCATGACCAAAGCAACGGAACGGTGCAGACGGATATTATTCGCATAAACAGGAAACGCCAGCGCTTTTAAAAGTTCCGTGCGCGCTTCTTCATGCTTGCCGGACTTCAAAACTTCTTCCGCTTTTAAATAATGTGCCTCAAACAACTTGACGAGCGGATGTTCGTAACTCCCCGGAAAATGAATTTTCCGCTTTCTTTGTTCGCCAACTAAGAAAGTTTTAAATTCATCCAAAGTCCAAAATTTGAAATTGGGCGGCGTTAACGTCAAAGCTGAAAAGTCGACGTGACGGTTTAAAATTTCTTTTTCATCCGGCGTAAATGGCCTTGGAATTGACAGGATTACTTTGTTTGAAAGAACCGAACGTTCCTCTTCGGAAAGTAATGCAAGCGGATTTTCCGGAAGATCATTTGCATTTTTAGGTGGAGAAGGTGTTTTCTTTTGATTGGCAGCGGGTATATTTTTTAATTGGGGCTGAGGCGCAAACCGTTTGAACGGTAATTTATCTCGACCCATATAAAGAAGCGCGATGACAAAGAGAAACCCCAAGAAAATCGCGATTTTTCTGACCGGAAGAGATATTTTTTGTTTCGGAGGCTTTTTGAGAGTTTCCGTACGGCTTTGCGAAGGCGTTTCTTTTTGGCCAGGATCGACACGCTGAATGGACGTTGTCCAAAAGCAGGAAGGGCATCTGATCGATTGCCCGCCGGTGAGCGAAAAACGTTCGCCGCAATTTTGGCAGTGATAACGAATAACTTCAGAATTCATTCAATCAAAAGTCCGGGAATTTCTACAAAAATTAATTAAAAATTATACAGGTTCGAGCAATCGTTTAATTTCTTTGATCAGCAAATGGGTGCTGACAGGTTTTGGAATAAGAGAAAATGATGTGAGCCCTGCGCGCCTCGAAAAAGCAGGGGGCATATTTTCGGCAAGCGCACTAAAAAAAACCACCGGAATGCGCGACATCGCGCGGGTTTGGCGAAGCGACTCGTACACACTGATTCCGTCCAAATCCGGTAAAATAATATCGAGCAAAATCAAATTGGGAGAAAATTCTTTGGCTTGCGTGAGTGCTTCGTTTCCCGTTTTTGCAACGGCAACTTCGAAGCCTGCCCCTTCTAAAAAATCCGACAACAGATCGCGGATTTCCCGTTCGTCATCCACAACCAACACACGAATTGCGGTTGCTTTCTCAACTGTTTGAACCATTAATTTAATTGTACACCATTTTTTGATTACGGGTAATGTTTTTGCGGAATAAGGTGGGGTTTACCGCTTAAGATATTTGGAAACGGTCTTCCATAAGGTGGTCATATCGGAAGATTTCACGATATAATCCTGAATGCCTTCCACTGCAAAAAGGTCCCGCATGGGTTCAAAAGAGGTGAGCATAATCACCGGGATTTGACGGGTTTTTTCTTCTTTTTTGAGCTCCCGGACGAACTGGTATCCGTCCATCCGCGGCATTTTAATGTCACACAAAATCAAATCCGGAAGGACTGTTTTCGCTTTTTCCAATCCTTCTTCGCCGTCATTTGCCGTTACAAACTCGCAGTTTTCTTTCTCGATTCGAAACTTGAGCAATTCTAACAAATCAAGATCGTCATCAATGGCTAAAATGCGGTGCCGCTTTGTCGGTGTGCTTTGGTTTTCTACGCCCATACAAACCCTTCCACTTTACTTAATGAACGACATAAACGTGAGAAAGTAAATCAATTTTTAATATGGGAAAAGATTGATTCCCTAAAATGAGTATAGTATAGTAGCCGCTCAAAATCAACAAGGAGATGGTGCCGAAATTAATGAATCTCATGAAGTTAAATACAGAATCCCCGAATTTGAGCCGGCCTTCTCAAAAAATCAATTAAACTCATACCATGCCCATACTTCAAGGACAAAGAAACATTTTACCCATTGATGTCTTTTTGCAAAAAGCGCTTGGGAAACTGATCAAGGTCAATTTCCGGAAAAAATCACCGGTTGTCCTCGTCAACGGACTTGCGGAACAATACGAAAGCTGGTTTTTTAACATGACGCCGCTCGGTGAACATTTTGTCGTTCATTGCCCCAATCTGTTTCTTTACGATTCGGACGCCTATCTAAAGGAACTTCAACAGGTATCCGTCGATTGGGTTGTGAATCGCCTCAAACAGTATTTGGATTCATTTGCGCAAACACCGCCTTACCATTTGGTCGGAAGTTCAGCGGGCTGCCAGGCGATCGTCACCTACGCAAGCAAATATCCCGAAACCATTTCAAGGCTGGTTCTTGTTTGTCCGTCAGGGCTTGGCGGTGACGAGAATCTTCCCGTGATTGAAGGCGTTTCAAAACGTGATTTGTCTTCCATGATTTCCGCCATTTTCTACGATAAGAAAAATTTCGTGATCGATGAAATTGTACAGGTTTTGAAGGAACGGTTTGAAAATAAAAAATGGAGACTCGGATTCGTCCGAATGGCGCAGGTCACGAAAAAAAATTCTATCGTGAAGGATCTTTTACAACTCAAATGCCCCGTGCTTTTTATTTGCGGCGAAGAGGATTCTATTATTCCGATCTGGCAGGCCTATCAAGCGGCAAGACAGATGCGGGATCATCACCTCGATTTGCAAATGATCGTGATTCCAAAATGCGGACATGCGCCGCAGATCGAATATTCTCAAATCGTCAACAAAGACATCGCCCATTTTCTGAATGGCAGGAAATTCTCAAAAAATCCGGAAGAAGAACGGTTTTGGCGGCGGGAAAACGGGATTTTGGCCCCATTTGATTTAGATAAAGCCCTCGAACGAGCTCTTCTCTCCCGCAAATAAGCCGCCGTTCATTCACCGCTCATTCGTCACACATTGTTTTTGAAAGTTCAGCATATCTTCGATTAAATCCCGATTCCCGGAAATCCGCGGCACTTTGTTCTGGGCCCCCATTTTCCCTTTTCGCTTCATCCATGTATTGAAAAAATCCTGCGGAACTGAAGTGAATTCAGGCTCGGTCATTCCGTAACCGCTTGTGCGGTGTGCAGCATAGTCTTCATTCAATTTCTGTAAAGCGCGATCAAAAATATTCACAAATCCCTTTATGTCTTTTGGCGAACGCGCAAATTCGATCAAATACTGATGACAACCGGCTGAGCGTACAGACGACGGGTAAAGAGGTGCGACGTGATAATCAACCCACTGAGCATTGCATTCCAAGCACGCTTTTTGAAGCGCAGTTTCGATTTCTTCCTGAATCAAATGTTCACCAAATGCGGAAAGTGAAAATTTGGTGCGCCCTGTCATTTTGAGAAGCGGCGGCTCCTTCGATAAAAACCGAACCGTATCTCCCAAAAGATAACTCCACAATCCCCCGTTCGTTGTCAAAACGATTGCATAATTTTGACCTGTTTCGATTTCGGCAAGTGTGAGCCGCGCCGGTTTTTTATTTCCCAATTCTTCAGCCGGAACAAACTCATAAAAAATTCCGTAATCAATCATCAGCCGAAGCGCCCGCTCACGAGGGTCTTCAATCGCAATAAAAGCTTCTGAAGACGGGTAAACTTCCTGGAAATAAACGCCGCCGCCCAGCCACTCACGAAATTGCTCCCGGTAAGGATCAAATGAAATGCCGCCATGAACTAAAAGTTCGAAGAAGGGCCAGATTTTCGTAATGTCACCTTTGAAGTTTCGTTTCTGATTTAATTTTGTCAGAAATAAAAGAATCCAGCTCGGGACGCCGCCCAGCGTCGTAAGGTTGTCTGTGAGACCGGCTTCCGCGGCTTGTTCCATTTTCTCTTCCCAATCCGAAATGCGGCCGATTTTTTCACCCGGGAAATACAAATGGCGGCAAAAAAACGGAAGTTGGCGCGCAAGCACACCGCTCAAATCTCCGCTTTCCACTTTCCCATGCCAAGCCTTGCGAAGCTCGAGATTGCCGCCCAGTAAAAACGTTTTCCCGTCGAGCACCTTTGATTGCGGCTTCCGTAAAAAATGAAACGCGGTGAGATCGATTGCCGCGCAGCGGTTTGCACGAATCAGTTCCCGTGTGAGCGGAATAAATTTGGTTTTTCCGGAGGTGGTCCCGGAAGAAAGCGAAAAAAAAGGAATCAGGCATGGCCAAATGATATTTTGAAGATAAGGGCTTGTTTCATTCGGGTTGTAATCGACGCGATATTGCTTTGCAGCCTTTTCGCTTGCCGGCCGGAAATAATCGTTAAAAAAATCCTCATACGTACGAATTGGAACCGCGTTTTGATATGCTTTGATCGACTTAATATTCAAAAATTGGTAATCCAAACCGAACTGGGTATTGCGGGCATGATGAAGAAGTGAAAGAAGTGTTTTTTCCTGGGTTTCTGCACAGAAAGAAAGCCTGCGCGACTTTTCAAACCACGCTTTCCGGCTTTGGAAAAGCGTTTTTTTAAACCCGAAAGCGGTCAGACTCATTTACGATGGATAAACGACCCAGCCATTCTTTTTTGCGGTTTCCAAAAAAGACTTATTTTCTTTGACAATTTGCCCGCTCTCTTCCTTCGTTAATTGATGAGCCCATTTGTCTTTCCATCTTGGATCTGTTGTCAGCTGTGTGATTGCGATCATATTCTGATACGTCCCATCTAAAATGGATTCCGTGATAGTGCGATAAATTTGGTTTCGAACATCCAATTTTGACACCACTTTGTCCAAAACATCGAGCGCTGCCGTCCCGAATGGTTTCAAAAGTTTTGGCGGTTTTTCTGCCTTCTGAACCGACAGGAATCCCGTGTTCGGAAGTGCAAAACCAGCTGTCAGGTAAAGTGTTTTTCCGCCGCCCAAATTTTTATAATATTCAAGCGCTTCAATAACCTTCATCAGTCTTTTCTCGCGCTTCTCGCTGTGCGCCAGTTTGATTCGAATCAAAAGCCAATCATTTTTTTTTGACGTCATTTCATTTGAGATTTGATACCGGCTGCTTTTGATCATCAAAGCGCGCAAAGCGAGCGGCATTTCGCGTTCGCGTTCGAGCAGAACTCTTTCTTTGCCTTTCTCTTGCGAAACCCGGTTTAAAACTTTTGTTGATAAAATGCCGGGAATGAATTTTGGTTCGTCAACATAAGAAATGGCCGCATGATAAACCCGAAAATAAGGCGCTTTCAACTTCACGAATCCGACAGAACCGATGTAGTGGCTGATTTTTTCTTCGTTTCCGGCGGGAACCCATTTGTGCGGATCAAGCCATCCGATGTGCGGCTCGTTATCCGCTGTCCCCGTGATCGGAAGAGAAAATAGCTTTTCCGGATTTTCTCCTTTTTGGATTTGATCATGGATTTGATCAATCACGTCGGAAACAACTTTGGATTCCTTCGCTTCTAAAGCGGTTGCCGTTACGGGGAATACAAAAACAAAGAACAAAGGGAGAAGAAAAACCGGACATAACCATCGGAAACGCATGTCAAACAGACTCGACTTCGGTTGCTTCGTGAACCTCGGCCTCGGAAGTGCTCCCTTCTTTTTGATCGCTTCCAAGTTTGTATTGCTCAATTTTCGTAATTTTGGATTGAATGGATTTAAAACTGGTATCCGCAATCTCATCATATAATTTTTTGAGCTTGCGGACCTGATCATCAAAACCGATAAACCGTTCTTTGAACCGCGTCAGATCGTCGCCCAATTTTTCAATGAGCGCCACAATATCGCGGATTCTCTTTTCATAATAAAAATGACGGAAGGACTGGAGAATCACTTTTAAAATTGCGATTAAAGTAAACGGCGCCGCAAGAATTACTTTTCTCTCTTCCGCAAAAGAAATCAAAGCGGGCGAACTCGTGTGAATCACCGCATAAACACTTTCATTTGGCACAAAAAGAATTGCAAAATCAACCGTACTTTCATCCGGGTTAATGTAATCCTTCTTCGCAATTTCTTGAATCCGATTTTTCACGTCATATTCGAATTCCTTTAAATACCGTTTCTGTTCGGAGGGTTCTTCCGTTTCCTGTGCTTTCGCCAAATTCGCGATCGGAAATTTTACATCCATATTGATTTTATGTTCATCCGGAAGAAAAAAAGTAAAATCCGGCCGGTTGAGGCTGGTGTCCAGCTGCTTATTTTTCAAATAGTGCGTTCCTTCTAAAAGGCCGGATGTTCTCAAAATATCGTCTGCAATCCGCTCGCCCCATTGGCCGCGGAGACTATTGGTATTTAAAATTTTATTTAATTTTTCTGTGGAGGTGTTCAGGCGGCTTGCCACGGTGAGAATTTCGCTGAATTTAACCGCGCGATCCTGTTCGGTTGCTTTGATTTCCTGCTGGTAAGTCTTCACTTGAGATTGGATTTCAGAGACAAGCGCATGAACCGATTTCTCGTTTCCGAGAAGCGCACTCTGAACATGCTTTACTTTTTCTTCAAAGGTGTTCCCGGCAAGCGCCAAGATGGATTGAAGATTTTCGTGGATCACTTTCCCGCTCGCTTCGCTAAAACGCTTTTCAATCGATTCTTCGAGCGAACGTTTAATCCAAATCGCAAATCCAATCAGCAAAAAAAGACTCAAACATCCAAATCCAATCATCGCAGCCATAATGAAAGAGTTTCTACCTTTTCCGCTTTCGTGTCAAGTGTAAGGAGTGTAAACTCAGACTTAAAAATATAAAGAATTACCAAAAAGAAGCCGAAAAAGCTTAAAGAGTCGCTACAAAATAAGATAGATCAATTTCAACAACACCGTCCCATCATCATGAAACAAAACGCTCAGTTCCTGTTCATTGCGTGGAGTGTCCTTTTTTTGTTTCCGATGGCAAGCCTTTTCGCGGCCATTACCAATGAAAGCAACGGAAATATCCAAATTGAAATCACAAAGGAAAGCGGAGACCCAAATCGCCTGACCATGTACCCGGGGCAATCAACCGAAATACCGATCGGTGCTACACAAATTACGGTTGTTTCGTCTCATTTTGGCCGCGGAGATGAAGTTGTTAAAATTAAAATAGTCGAAAATGAAGGGTTGACGGGTTATATCACGAAAACAAACATGCCTTACATCTTGGGACGTGAAGACGTGTCCGAGGAAGACAAGGCCGCTTACAAAAGTATTCGGGCTACAAATCAAAGCAACGTCCCGTTAGACTTAGCTGTCACCAAAAAAAATGGGAACACCACGATTCTCAAAATCCTTCCCGCACAATCCATGAATCTTCCTGAAGATACAGCGGAAGTAAAAGTGACTCCGAGCACGTCTTTACGGGGCGATGAAAATATCAAACTGGAAATGCGGATGCTGAATGGGGAAGTCAAAAAGTTAAACCGCTTCGGTGAAAAAATTGCTTTGGAAAACAAAAAAGCGTAATCAATGTCCGGAATGGTAGGGATGATTTCGTAAAATGGTCCACGCTCTGTAAATTTGTTCGGCGGCAATCAGCGCTGCAAGTTCGTGAGGAAACGTCAGCGGCCCGAAACTCCACAAAAAATCCGGTTGGCATCCGCCAAGTTCGCTTTTCGAAAATCCATCCGGACCACCGATCAAAATCTGAAGTTCCTGACAGCCTGAGTGTAACAACTTTTCAAGTTCGCGGGACAATTCTTCCGATGAGACTGCTTTTGCGCCTTGCGCACGTTCGCAGATCCATACTTTCCCGTTGGGCCGCGGTTCACGAAACCGGGAAGCGGAAACTTCGCAGGGAACCACTTGAGCGATTCTGTTCAGATATTCGCTAAAAAGCAGGTTTACTTCGCGGGACTTAAACGCCTTTCGGGAAAAGGCGCCGGCTTTTAACCATCCGAGTGAAAATAAAATCCGCATGATTTAAGAAATGATTTCAATCATCGGGCGAGAGACCCGGCGGCTCTTCTTCGTAATCCGGATCTGATTTTTCTTTTTCAACCTGAAGAATTGCTTTTTCGATTCTCGTAAGATCGCTTGGAAGCGCCACCACGTGCCCTTCCTCTATTTTTTCGATATAATCCGCGGGCAAACCTATTCTCGCTGCCAAATCCAGAATAGATACTTTTTTGCTCTGACGAAATCTTCTAAGCTGTTCCGGTGTCATGTTCGCTCTTTCCTTGCAGATCAGTTTAGCTCGAGAAAACGTGCCGATCCATCATTTTCCATGATAAAATCTCGTGCTTTGGTGAATGCATGTCCAACAAACAAAATCTGAAAAACAGTTTCGACGTCTTTATTTTCGACATCGATAACGTCATAGTTGATACCCGATTCTCATATACGGACTGCATTCGCGAAACGGTTCAAACTTATTTTGAACGTCATCTTCAGTTCAAATCGTCTCATATTTCTCTCTTGTCCAAAAACGACGTTGAGCAATTTAAACTCTTGGGCGGATTTAATGACGATTGGGACACCTGTTACGGCCTCATTCTTTACCTTTTAAGCTTAAAACCAAAAGTAAAAACAACCGCTGTTTTGAGACAATCTGCGGATTTAAAAAATTTCTCAAGAAAAGTAAAAAAACCTCTTTTTGTGAAAGGGGTCGAGCGTGTGTGCGGACGAAACGTTCAAGTGAAAATCCGGGCGATCGCCCAAATTTTTCAAAGACTTTATTGGTCAAAATACATCCGGCGGGAATCCCTCATCATTCCAAAAACGGTGTTCAAAAAAATCGCAGAAAGCGGGGGCAAAATCGGAATTGCCACAGGACGCAGCCGGCGCGAAGCCAATTACGTATTCAAGCGGTTCGGAATTTCAAAATGGATCCGCAAAATGGTGGCGGTGGATGATTTGCCCGGTAAAAACTTAAAAAAGCCGAATCCATATTCACTTTTAAAAATCGGGGAAACATTCGGACGGAAACTCCGTTATCTTTACGTGGGAGATTTGCCGGATGATATGCAGACTGCAAAAGCAGCGTCTCGGAAAATGAACGTTACCCCGTGGGGATTTTCTCATTCAAGTTTGCCGCGGAAAGAAATCGAAGAAGCACTCAAAAAAGCGGGGGCAAAAAAAGTGGTGAGGACTGCATCAGAACTAAACCGCTTATTAGTAAAATAGATTGGATCGTAACAAACGGCCGCGCCGGGTTCGGCGGGCCCGGGACCGGTTCTTACTCCGCCAATTCCCCGTTCAATCGGATTCTCATCCTTTGGCGGCCCCACTTGAGCGCGGTTCTGTGGCCGCCCATCGATTGAGGAATAAAAAGATCGATGTGCCGCCCTTTGATTTTTCCTCCACGATCTTCTATTTCAAAGCTGGTCCTGTTTCTTAAAATCCGGTTGATCTTCCAGAAATCCTTCGGCCAAAACGGCGCAAGTTCGATCTCTGTTCCGAAAGAAATTTTAGAATCCGCGGCAGAGCCGCCCCAATAGGTTTTCCTGCCGCTGGCAAATTTCCTGTCACGAAATTTTGCGATATTGATGCAAATCGGACAATCGCAATAAGCCGTTACAAGATAAAGGTGTTTCCCCCACAGCTCATGATAAAGGACGGAGAGAAAAATAACGAGGAAGGAGAGTGCGATGAGGTTAAATTTTAAATTCTTCAAATCCCTAAACCGAAAAAGATTCGCCGCAGCCGCACGACTTTTGGGCGTTCGGGTTGATAAATTTAAATCCGCGGCTTTCCAAACCGTCCGAAAAATCAAGCGACATTCCGTCCACATATAAATAACTTTTGGGATCGACGAATATTTTGACGTCGCCAAATTGAAATTCGTTATCGCCTTCTTGTTTGGGCGCAAACCCAAGCTGATAGGAAAGCCCGGAACATCCGCCGCCCCTGACACCGACGCGCAGTCCCGAGTCGGGTTTATTTTGTTTGCTCAAAAGCCGTTTGATTTCTTCTTTTGCTGCATCCGTTACATAAATCACGTTGATTCCCCCTTTAACCGGTTTCTTTCACCATTTTGTAAAGCGGCGAAAGCCCGCGCAAATGGTTAACCACTTTGACAACACATTGAATCGCATAATCCACTTCTTCCTCAGTGGTAAATCGTCCGATTCCAAACCGGACTGAGGTATGCTCCAAATTTTCACCGGTTCCGAGCGCTTTCAAAACATACGACGGCTCGAGAGTTGCTTGGCTGCAAGCGGAGCCGGACGAAACGGCAATTTCTTCGCAAAGTTCTGAAAGCAGCGATTCCCCTTCAACGTATGCGAAACTCATATTTAAATTCCCGGGCAAACGATGCTTCAAACTTCCGTTCACATGGACGCCCTCAAGCAATGCCGTCAGTTGCATCCGAAGTTTCTCGCGAAGCGACAAAACTCTCTCTGACTCCGCATTCATTTCTTCACCGGCTATTTCGATTGCTTTCCCGAAACCAACGATGGCGGGGACATTCAACGTCCCGGAACGAAGCCCTTCTTCGTGCCCGCCTCCGTAAATGAGCGGTTGAAGCCTCACGCGCGGATTTTGTTTACGGACATACAAAGCACCGATTCCTTTCGGCCCATACATTTTATGCGCAGAAATTGACATCAAATCCACATTCATTTTTTGAACATCGACCGGAATTTTCCCGACAGATTGAACGGCATCGCAATGAAAAAAGATTCCTTTTTCTTTCGCGATCTCCCCGATTTCTTGGATGGGCTGAACAACACCGATCTCATTGTTAGCATGCATGATCGAAATCAAAATTGTTTTTTCCGTAATCGCCGATCTTAACTCCCGAAGATTAATCAACCCTTCTTTGTCCACCGGAAGATACGTCACCGAAAATCCTTTTGTCTCGAGGTATTTGCACGTATCGAATACGGATTTGTGCTCGATGGCACTTGTGACGATGTGATTTCCCCGGTCGCAATAAATATCCGCAATTCCCTGAATCGCCAAGTTGTTGGATTCCGTTGCGCCGCTTGTGAAAATAATTTCTGTTTCATGAAGCGCGTGAATCGCTTGAGCTATTTTCTGCCGTGCGATTTCTACGGCATTTGCAGCGCGCCAGCCAAACAAATGATTCCTGCTCGCCGCATTTCCAAACTCTTCATGGAAATAAGGCAGCATGCAGTCTAAGACTCGCGGGTCCACCGGCGTCGTTGCTTGATAGTCCATATAAATTGGAAGTCTGATCATTTTATTTCCTTAAAACTCCTCCGGAAGGCAAACATAAGATAACTTTCAGAAGCGAGTCGGGGGGAACGTTTAGTCAAATGATACAATATCTGAGACAGTCAGTCAACAGGGCTTGCTTCATAAAATACACGTATCTTATTGATAATAAAGAAGATACAACTATTTTATTAAAACCGCTCAGCGGAGATATCGCTCAATCCACGCTCTGATTTTTGGTAAAAATTTACCCTTTCTCAAAACGTGATCGCAGCCAGCTTTTTGCAACCTGACTTCGTGGGCTTCCCCTTCATCAGGAATCACTCCAATGATCGGAAAGTCATGACGCCTTTCTTTGATTTCGCTCAAATGTTTGATAATCCAGTCCTGTTCCTCAGACGCAAAATCAACGATCAATAAAAAAGGGTTCAATCTCTTCACCAGTTCGGCCAGGTGGTCGCCGTGAGAAACGAAATAACATTCGATTAATTCTTCGCCGGAAACCGCTTCGATCTGCAGCCAGCAATTTTCGTCACTTGAAACGATCAACAGAATGGAGTTCATAGATTAGACAAAAAACAGGATAACATGAACCCAGAAAACTTAAAAGAGGCTTGTGGGAAACGGGGAATCTTTTTTCGCAAGAACGGGGTCTCCCCATACAATTGGGGTTTCGTAAACCCAGAAAACTTAAAAGAGGCTTGTGGGAAACGGGGAATCTTTTTTCGCAAGAACGGGGTCTCCCCATACAATTGGGATTTCGTACTTTTTCCAATCGCGGTTTGAAATGAAATAAACCCGTCCGTTCGTTTTTCCGTACTCGTAAATATCTTTCGTGAGTTTGACATCGTTCAGACAATAGCTTTTGAGCTGTTCCATTTGGCCGCGCCTGTAAAGTCCGACCGCGTCCAACCCTTGTCCTGTTTTTGTCACATCGATGGTGGCTTGCGCAACGCTTTGGAGGCTCACACGGTGGCCGCGCACTTTTTCAATTTCTTCCAAGAGATCTAAAACAGGAAAAGAGTCGACGGACGAAAAGAGATAAGGCTGAAGGACCACAAGGTCAAAGCGCCGGACGTTAAATCCGATCAATAAATCCACGCTTTTCAGCCGTTCTTCCAATTTGTGGATTTCGTTTTCTTCGTAGCTTTGATAATTGTGGTTTTGATAATCGTAAGTGCCGACGACAGAAACTTTTAACTTGTGAATATTTTGGCGCCCGACCTCATCAAACGTATTCTGGGTCTCAAGATCAAGGACTAAAATGTTGGGATTACAATTTGTCATGTTATCTGAAGCCGGCTCCGCCAAAAGTTTTTTGTATTTCAAGATTCGAATTCGACGCACTTAGAACATCTAACAAAACTTCTTAATTTGTTTTGCATGATGTGAGACATAGTTTACAAAAAATTTCCCCAAACACAAGAGAATTTCACAATAACAAAACTCGAGATTCCATATTAACAACTAAAATGATCAGAATTTCTTCGAGGCTTCAAAGGCGCGAATCGCGAAGGTTTCGCGGCAAAACTTGGCTGGATTGGGCAGAAGGAAACCGGCGCGAAGTGAGAGCGGGTCCAGTCACGGGAAACATCCCATCCGTCCTCGGCTCACCCATCCCCTGCTAGGAAATCATATGGGGTAGACTGTTTGGATTCACCTTCGCCTGCGGGCGGAGTGGGAACCCTGTTTCCCGTGCCACCCGCTCTCACTTTGACGACGGAGGTTTCCTCGTCCAAGACAGGCTTAGTCTTTGCCGAAACCGAAGCGCCTGAGCGCTGGAAGACTCGAAGAAATTCTGCATGCTTTACTTTAAAAAAGTGGGAATCTGGAGACAAGTAAAACGCTTGCCAGTGATTTTAATTTTGCTATACTAATTTTCTAATTTGGCCAAGCAAACACCGGGAGATTGAAATGTCGATTCCAGAAACGGATACGGAAAAACCAGCATTCACTTCTAATTTATTAAAAGGCAAAAAAGCGCTCGTGCTGGGAGTTGCCAATAAACGAAGCATCGCCTGGGCCATTGCGCAGGCGCTTTCCAACAATGGCGCGCAGCTTGCTTTTACTTATCAGGGCGAGCGGATCAAAGAAAGTGTTGAGAAATTGCTCGAAACCCTTCCCCAAAAATCTCCTCTCTATCAATGTGATGTCACAAAACCCGATGAAGTAAAAAACTTATTCGAAAAAATCCAGGCGGAATTCGGAATGCTTCATCATTTGGTTCATTGTATCGCGTTTGCAAAAAAAGAAGACCTGGAAGGGCGCGCGATTGATACATCAAAAGACGGATACGTCTTAGCCCACGAAGTAAGCGCCTATTCTCTCCTGACGCTTGCCAAGGGAGCGGAGCCGCTTCTCGAAAAAGAGGGCGGAAGCATTGTCGCGCTCACCTATCTCGGTTCAGAAAAAGTAATCCCGCATTACAACGTGATGGGAATGGCAAAAGCAAGCCTTGAGTCGGGAATTCGTTATCTCGCCTCAGAACTCGGAAGAAAAAATATTCGCGTGAATGGCGTTTCAGCCGGCCCTGTGAATACATTGGCCGCCCGCGGAATTTCCGGATTTACCAAAATGCTTGACGCACACCGCCAGAAAGCCGCGCTCGGACGAAATGTTGAAATCGAAGAAGTGGCCAATACCGCTTTGTTTTTACTAAGCCCGCTCGCGAGCGGCATTACCGGAGAAATTATTTACGTGGATGCCGGCTACCGGATTATGGGGATCTGACCAAAACGTCGGACTATACCGCATTTCTCAAGCTTCTACTGTTTATCGATCAATAAAACATTTTTGTCATCCGGAAGAACGTATGAGCCCGAATTTCCGATGGAAATACCGCGAAGTTCGTGCGGCACTGCAGCGAAGCTGCATGTGGGAAATTCGAGGCGAATCCGAGTGAGAGCTGCTCAATCCAGAATCCATTTTATCGCAGCTTGAACGGTCCTGGGGGATGAGCAAAAATGTTTTGGCATTTATCAATCCATTAATTCCTGTCCGAATTGGAATTCGCCGCTTGATTTCTTGAATTCATCCACTGCTGCAAAACCGCGGCGCCAGCTTGCCAAAGAAGTGATTTTGAATCAAATTTAGCCGAACCCGCACTTCCATTATCGTTCAGATTCCCAAATGGGTCGAGCGGTGTGGTGGGTTTAAATCCGCCTTTTCCGAAACTTCCGCCAAAAAGCGGGATCTCACGGCGCGGCCCTTTTGACTCTGAAATATCTTCTTGACGACCGGAAAGTTTTTCACGGACAGCCAGCAACCGGTCGTGTGCTTCGTTGAAATGGGGATTAATCGAAAGAGCTTCCTCGTAACCCTTTTCGGCTTCTTCCAAAAATCCCTGTTGTTCGTAGGTCAAGGCCGCCTGATAGAATCCGCCCGGGTTTCCTGGATCAAGCGAAATCGCACGTTTAAATTCTTCGCGCGACTTTTCAAAATCGCCAAGCTCCCGATAAACGATTCCCAAATTGTAATGAGCGGAAAGCATGTCTGGCGCTGCACTGACGGCATGTTCAAACGCTTCTTTCGATTGAGCCAGATTTCCCCGTCGATATAAAATTCTGCCGAGCTCAAAAGAAGCGCCGGCGTGATTTGGATTCTTCGAGACAACAGACCTGTACAATTCTTCCGCCCGGTCAATTTCTCCGCGCTCTCCCAAAAGAAGCCCCAATCCATATTGCGCATCCGCCAAACCCGGATCCATCGTAAGCGCCTGCTGAAATTCTGTTTCTGCAGGGCCCGGCTGATTTAACGCCATGTAAGATTTCGCCAGATAAAGATGAATTTGAGGGTTGTTTTGATGATCAAGCAAGCTCAAGCGCAAAAGTTCAATCGCTTTTTCATAGTGCCTCGCCTCAAAATAAAGAACGCCGAGATTCTGCAAAATCGTTGGGTCATTCGGTTTTAACGCGCGCGCGGCTTCATATTTTTGGATGGCAGGCTCGATCTGATGAAAACTTTGGAGGCGGCTCGCTTCGTCTAAAAGTTCATCCGCTTTGGGATTTTGACCGGCAGCTTCTCCGAAAGACAACGGCGGGGAATTTAAAAAAAGAGAAAAAATTAACGGGAATAAAAAAATTCGGCGATTCATTTTCAACAACAACTCGTCAGCGCATTAAAAACCCAAAGTGCTTTTTTACTTGTTCTTTATTAAAAGGAACCTCTTTGAGCGGAATTACTTCAATATAAACTGCTTTTAAATCACTGCTGCTTTCTTCATAATCAATGCTGACGGGATCATTGGGTTTGATTTGATCAAGCCGCTTCGCATTTTTAAAACCGGTGCTCGGCGAAACAGAAAAGATTTTCATGGCATCTTCGCCGGTTACCGGATGTTCGAACAAGACATGCAGCTTGTGTGATTCCAGATCAATAGAAACCGCAACGCCGCTTAATTTCTGCAACACTTGAGCGGGAGCTGCAAAACAAACCGCAAGTAAAATGAAGACCGCAAAAAAAGATATTTTTTTCATCGAGTTATGTTTCGTCATATGGAGACATTCTCTTAACATTTTGAGAATGGGTTTGATTCTAACCCAAGAGAGCATTGTTTGTCGAGTGCGTCAATAAAATAAGGTGGAAAGTTTGAATTTAAACATGAAAACCAATATGTCCCTTAAGATTTTAAATTTTTTTCTTCCCACGCTTTGATTTGTTTTAACGTCTCGCGCATGAATTTTTTTGGGTCGCGCTTTAGTTTCAGGAAATGGGCTTTTGACATTTTAGGTGACGCATGATACGTCCCTCCCCAAAGAGCCATTTCGAGCAAAACCGGCATGAGGTCTTTTCCTTTTTGCGTGAGGTAATAAATTTTTTTATTTTTATGTTTGGGATGGGATTTTTGATCAATCACACCGGTACACAAAAGGCGCTTCAGCCGGTCAGAGAGAATATTGGTTGCGACACTTTCAGGGCCGCCTAAAAATTCTCGGAACTCATGTTTATTCATCAGCATAAGGTCTCGAATGACAAGCAGTGTCCAGCGGTCACCCAAGACATCGAGGGCATTCGCCACCGGGCAAACAGAGCGGCAGCATTCTGGCTGCGTTAATTTGGAGATTTGCATGGCAATACTATATCAGAAACAAGGTAAAAAATAAAGCTTGCAATTTGCAAGTGATTTGGCTAAAGTAAGGTTACTTGCGTTTTGCAAGTAACTTGAAACTTCAACTTTGAACATATCAATAAGGAGAAAGAACATGTCAGACTGTAACCAAGAAGACAATTTATGTAAAACTGAACGCCACGAGAGCGACTCGAAACCCGCCAATGCTAAAAACTGCGGCTGTCCTATTGAAATGGCAGCTCAAAAATGGTCGGAAGCTTTTTGCAAAGCCATGACAGAAGTCCAGGTGGAGATTCTGAAGCAAAGAATCAAAAAATCCTGGGGTAGTGAGATGGAAAAAGTGGGCGACGCTGTGATTGAAACGATGGGTGCCCAGTGGCAAGCCGTGCTCCAGCAAGCCAAAGCACACGTGGGTTTGCGCGAAGAGATCAAGAACGTTTTCTTCTCAAGCAAGAAGTGAGAAAGAAGTCAATTCAAGTGCCAGGCACCGCGAAAGCGCCTGGCACTTTTTTATTTTATTATTTAAATCAGTGTGATTCCTTTTTCAGATTCCCTCGCAGTAATAACAACCATCACAGATTTTTTATGTTCAACGCCCGCAAAATAATTATACCGGACGCCGTTTCGTTTACAGTTTATCAGTCAAAACTCAAATAAAGAGACAAATCAACTTGTCCAAATCGCGGGGCAAAGTCACTAAACTCAAAGGGGAAAAGCTCGATTAAAATCCTTTTTCGAGCACAACTCGTCCGAAGTTTTCTTTATTACGGTTAAATCCAAAGGAGTAACCCACTTTAAGGGTGATTTCGTGGGGAAGAGCGAACCATATTTGTGGAATGACGGAGTCCTCGTGAGAATGCGTGTTGTATTTCATTTCACAACCAAAGCGTAACACGCCAGTCGTATTGTACCGAAATCCCCAAGCGGGGGTAAAGACGAGTTTCCCTGTTCTGAGGAAGACTTCCTCGGGAAGATTTAAAGTAACATTGAGTCGTTTAAAGTCTTTGGAAAGGATGAGGCGCGGCTCAATCCCCGGCTCCTGTCTTCCGTGTTCATTCTTTTCTGTGTTGGCTTCTAAAGAAATGGCGACATCAATGGGTTTTGTACCTTCTTCAAAAAAGCGGTACCTTGTTTCAAATCGTCCTGAATCGAAGAAGGTTCCCTCAGGATGAGTGCTTTTAATGCTTGTGCGAGCGTCAACCATCCAATGGTCTGTTATGCCATACTCGAGTGCGAAACTGTGGCGCAAGAAGGCAATCCGTTTCCCGGAATCCTTATCCTCTTGGCGTCCAAAATCCAACCAGTATTCCGGTTCGATTTCGTGCTTCTCTAAGGTCTGGTAGACAAGGGTTTCGTCAATATAGTCCTCGCGATGGGCAAAGGCAGGGTCACTAACGATTAAAAAACTAACCATGATGATTGAAACAATGCACATATTCAGGTGCCAGGCACTTTTTGGGGGACAAGTTAGCATGTTCACATTCTCACTGTACTTGCGCCGATCCCGCTTACTTCGTTCGCGGGACTGCAAAAACGCTGTGCGCAAGCACTGTACGGTCGGAGTTCAAGGATTAGCTCCGTACCGTACTGCAAATTTGTGGTTTAGCAATTTTTGATTCAGGTACGCGAGATCCTTCGTTTCCCTCAGGATGACAGCGCTGTCGCGGCTGTTGCTGCCATAAAAGATATCTCCGAGATACCTTCCGTATTTATCATCTCTGGTACTTTTCAGAATCACAAATGGTTCTTTCGCGAGTTCGTGCTCGACATAGGCTTTGGCGCGTTTTCCGGTGGCGGTGTCGATTTCAAAGGCATCGATTCCCCGGAGCCGAATGGTTTCGCGAAGGCGGGTGTTGAAACCAAGATCAATTTCCACCTTTAATGTGTCGCCATCGATGACGCGTTCGACGAAAGCCCTATAAGTAAAAAGCAAGCCTTCTTGTTTTTTACTTATGGCCCCAAGGGTGGTATTTTCACCCGTGGGGTTATCTTGAAGTTTTTGAAGAGAATACAAATCATTTTTATTTTTTGTGGAAGAAATGATATCGCCATCTTTGAATTTGGAATGGTTGGAGAAGCGATCCGTTTCAATCGTGATGGAGAAACCAAGATCGAGCAAAAGTTCGTTTGATCTGGAATGAATGACTTCCGGGCGAATGATGCGATACGTGTAAAACGAACCAAGTGGTGGAGCAACGAGTGGTTTTTGATTCGTGGCTGCTGATTTTCCGTTAAATTCGATTGCTTTGATTTTAGTCAAACGGAAACTTAATTCTTCCGCAGTCCATTCTTGCGTTTCTGCCTGCTTCAGCAATTGGACGCGTCTTTTTTCATCGGGAATGGTGGCTAGTTTCCTGAGATGTGACCAGGTCATATTTCCGCAGCTGCGGAAATATGGAAATGCGCGGGCAAATTGAACGGTTTCATAAAGAGAGCTCTCACTAATATCCAAGTCCTCAGCCAATCGGGATATGGTTTCTTTATTCCGCTCTGCTCTACCATTTCTCAAAACAAAATCGTTGATCAATTTTCCGGTTTGCCAATACGTACGGATTTTTTCGTGTTCGATTTTTTGCTGGCCCAATAGAAGAACCTGATAAATTTTCTTGCGGAGAACGGCATAAGTTGAAATAGATGCCATTTCATTTGTGCTGGACATCACTCACCTCGTCATTTAATGCAGCAATGAATTTGTTGATTGTGGTTTTGTCATGCAAAGCGGAAACGGTGATGCGAAGGCGCGCCTTTCCTTTTGGAACAGCGGGATATCGGACGGCGGGAACGAAAAATCCGCGGTTCAATAATTTTTTTGAAAGCTCTAAAGCTTTTTCTTCGCTCCCAATGAGAACGGGAATAATAGGGGACAGTCCCTGAATTTCGGGACGGCTCCCTATTTTTTCAATCCTTTCCTTCATTTGATTGATATTTTCCCACAATTTTTCGCGCAGAGAAGAATTTGACTCAATGATATGAATTGCTTTTTCAGCCGCACAACAAATCGCCGGCGGAAGTGCCGTTGAAAAAATAAACGGCCGGGATTTATTCACCAAATAATTTACGAGTTCTTTACTTCCCGCCACAAATCCGCCCAAGACACCGATTGCTTTCGATAAAGTCCCCATTGAAATATCGATTTCGTCTTCGACACCAAAATGTTCCGCAACCCCACGGCTGCTTTTCCCAAAAACTCCCGTTCCGTGAGCTTCATCGATCATCAAACAAGCGCCGTATCGATTCTTGAGTTCCACCAGCTCCGGAAGAGGCGCAAGATCTCCGTCCATGCTGAATACGGAATCCGTAATGATTAATTTCTTTTGAAATCGTTCGGACTGTTTTAATATTTTTTCTAAATAATTCATATCTTTGTGCGGATAAATGCGAAGCGCCGCGCCAGATAGTTTACACGCATCAATAATGGAAGCGTGGTTTAATTTGTCGGCAATCACAAGATCGTCTCTGCCACACAGTGCCGAGACAACCCCCAGATTCGCCAAATAGCCGGTTGAAAAAACAAGTGCGCTTTCTTTTTGTTTAAACCGGGCGATTCGTTCTTCAAGATTGGCCGCCGCTTGAGAAGTTCCGGAAATAAGGCGGGAAGCTCCGGCGCCAACGCCGAATTCGCGTGCTCCGTCTTGAAACGCTTGGATAACTCTCAAATCCACGCTTAAACCGAGATAATCGTTCGAACAAAAAAGAGTGACGCCGCGGCCTTCCCATTTCGCGTAAATTCCGCGCACATCTGTAAGCGTTCGGAGTTCGCGGTAAAGATGGGTAGACTTCAGAGAATCGAGTTCTTCAAACAGTTCTTGAGATAATAAATTTGTTTTCATTTTCCCACCAAAATCGCCCCCAAGTGTCCGCCAAATCCCATTGAAATAGACCCTGCGATGGTTACTTTTTTTTGCCTGGCTTGGTTCGGCGTATAATCCAAATCGCAGACAGGATCCGGTGTGTCTAAATGAATCGTTGGCGGAACAAATTGATCTCGAAGCGAAATAAGAGACGCGATAAATGAGAGAGCACCTGAAGCGCCGATGGTGTGTCCGATCATGGATTTGATGGCGCTCATTGAAATTTGATAAGCTTCTTTCGCGAATGCTTGCTTGATTTGAACGGTTTCATATAAATCTCCGCCTTTGGTAGCAGTTCCGTGAAGCTCAAGTGCATCAATTTCTCTTGGAGATATTTTGGCCGCTTGAACGAGTTTCGCCAAACATCGCTTTAAGCCGTCACTCTCCGGCGGAAATAAAATGGCGTGCTTCGATTCATTGCCATAAGCGTAATTTAAAATCCGGCCGTATCGATTTGCTTTGCGAGCGCGGGCGTGTTCTTCGCTTTCCAAAATAACAACGCCGGCGCCTTCACCAATTAAAAATCCGCTTCGATTTTTATCAAACGGATGAGTTCCATTTTCCGACAAAACGCCGAGTTTGTGGTAACCCGCTAGAAGGAGACGTGTGATGGACGCATCGCTTGCCCCTGCGATGCAAACGTCGACTTCGTCATCTTCGATCATCCGGATTCCTTCAATAATCGCGTACGTTCCGGTCGCACACGCTGCAACAACAGGTTTTGCCGGCCCTTGAATTTTCCACCGGCGCGCAATCCATTGCGAGAGAATGTTGGGAATAAAATTGGCATAAACGCGTGCGCCCAAAAGTGCGCTCGGGCGTTTCTGCAGCCGATCGTAAAATTTTTCAAATGTGGTGAAGCCGCCTTTACTTGAACTGACGGCGATTCCGATGCGAAATGGGTCGATCTGTTTAATATCCAGTTTGCTATCCGAAATGGCTTCCTCAGTTGCGGTAAGCCCATATTGGATAAATGGGTCCAAAACTGAAAACGCGGATGAGGGCGCGTAATTCGGAATTTCGCAGGCAATTTTCACGGGAAATTGATCGGCATTAAACTTTGTAATTTGAGCGGCCGTACATTTTCCCGCTGCAAGTCCTTTTGTGAACAAACCGGCGCCGATCCCGAATGGTGTCACACATCCGATTCCGGTTACAACCACTTTTTTCATACGTTTCTCGATTCGTAGTGAAAAATCTGTCCGGTGGCACGCTTGATTCGGTCCGACATCAAATAAATCATAAAATCCGCCACCTCATCCGGATTTGAAACTTCACCGATCACACTTTTCATTTTATTTCTTTCCAAAAGATCTGCCGGCCTGTTTTTCGTCATTTTCGATTCCATAAAACCGGGATTTAAAGCATTCACGAGAATTTTTCTTCCCCCGAGTTCCTTGGCTAAACTTTTCGTAAGCGCAATCAGGCCGCCTTTCGCAGCCGCATAATTGGCCTGTCCAAAACCTCCGTGCAAACCGACTTGGCTCACCACAGTTAAAATTTTGCTCCGCTCGGTCTTTAACAAAAATCTCAACATTTCTTTCGACAGCAAATAAACCGATTTTAAATTAACATTAAGAACGTTGTCCCATTCGGGTTCCGTCAAATTTTGGATGGTGCGGTCGCTTACAATGGCGGCGTTATGAATTAACCCGTCAAGGGTCTTTGTTTCGGATTGGATTTCGGATTTTAAAAGTTCAATCTCGGATGAGCTGGCAAGGTTCACGCGAAAAGCTTTTGCCCCAAGCGCTTCTAGTTCGCGCGCTTTGGATTCATCCGAGAAAAACGTAAAATAAATTTGCGCGCCTTCCCAAACGGCTTTTTTTACAAATGCTTCGCCTAAAGCGCTGGTTCCGCCCGTAATTAATATTTTTTTATTGGTGAGAGAAACATTCATAGCAAAAAGAAAAAGGGACAGGCCTCAAAGAAAGAGACCTGTCCCTTTTTTTCATCCCAATCAATCATTCGCTATTTCATATCCGGCTTCTTGGAGTAAAACTTTGTCCATTTGAAACGAATTCCCGCCGGTCGTCAAATATCCACCCGTGACCATCCCGTTTGCGCCTGCTTTTAGCGCAAGCAGCTGGTCTTCTCCCAAATTAACTTCGCGGCCGCCGGCTAATTTAATATTAGACTTTGGCAAAATGAACCGAAAAACGGCGATGGTTTTAATGGCTTCTTTCGGATCCAGCTTCGGCACATTTTCAAGCGGCGTTCCCGGGCGCGGGTTCAGGATATTCACCGGAACACATTCGGGATTGTAACGCTTCAGTTCAAACGCCATTTTCACCCGGTCTTCGCGCGATTCACCCATTCCCAAAATTCCGCCGGAGCACAAATCCATTCCTTCCTGCCGGAGAAAATCCAAGGTCTCGAGACGTTTGTCATAGGAATGCGTCGAAACAATATTTGGATAAAATTCGCGGGAACTTTGCAGATTGTCGTTAAAGCGGCGCATGCCTGCTTCTTTTAATTTTTGGGCGCGCTCGGGCGTTAAAAACCCAAGCGAGCCGTCAATATTTAATTTCGTCTCAACCTTCAGCTGCTGAACCGTCTTTAAAATATGTTCGAACTCATTCTCATTTAAAGACCCGCCGCTTGTCACGATGCAAAAATTTTTAATCCCGAGCGCTTCATTTTTTTTAGCCGCTTCTAAAATAGCATCTGAGGAAAGCAGTTCGTAACGCGCAGCTCCTGTTTCAAATCGAACCGATTGGGCACAAAACGCACAATCCTCTCCGCAGAGATAACTTTTCGCATTAATGAGAGAACAGAGATGAGCTTGGTTGGAATGGTAAAAGAAAGTGATTTCCCGCGCAGAACGGACCAGCTCATTAAAGAGCCGGTCTTCCTCAATATGAATCAAGGCGAGTGCTTCGTCATAAGAAATTTCTTCTCCCAGAATCACGCGGTCTTTTAAATCAGCAACGCTTTCTTCCGTAACAACCATTTTGAAATCCTTTGGAATTAGCCGCCGGCAATCGCCGGAATAATGGAAACGGTATCGCCTGATTTAAGCGCTGTTTTTTCTTTTTCAAGGAAACGAATGTCTTCGTCGTTTAAAAAAATATTCACAAAACGCCTGACATTTCCGGATTCATCGCAAATCCGCGCTTTAATTCCGGGATAATTTTTCTCAAGCGAGTCAATCAATTCGTAGATTGATGACGCATTAAGATCGATTTCTTCCTGGTCGTTGGTTAATTTTTGAAGCGGGGTCGGAATTCTAACTTTGACTGGCATTTTTCTTTCTCCGTTTTCGATGGTACCTAAGAATGCCTAACAAAATTTTAAGTTCTTCCTCCGTAGGTCACATTTTCAGCCCGAGGCTGATCCGCTAAGATTTGTGGCGGAAAATATGGCCTACTAGATAGGGACGGATCTCAAGTCAAAAACTATCAGAGACCTGTCCCTTAAGTTAAAGCATTATACTTTTTTTCGCGTCCAGAATCGATTCAAATGATTTCAAGTGAGGTTCAATCATAAGAGGCTCCCCTACGGAATCGCGGATCGCACCCTGGGTTTTAAGGCCGTTTCCGGTAATGGAAACGACTATTGATTCATCTTTCGGAATGATTCCTTTTTGAATTAATTTGATCGTGCAGGCAAGTGTCACACCGCCGGCTGTTTCCGTAAAAATTCCCTCCGTCCGGGCAAGCAATTTAATGGCTTCGCGAATTTCATCATCCGCTGCAAGTTCAGCCGTCCCGCCGCTTTCCACAACTGCGTCTTTTGCATAATAGCCGTCTGCCGGATTTCCGATTGCAAGCGATTTTGCAATCGTGTTTGGCTTCACGGGGCGGATCGATTCCGATTTATTCAAGATTGCTTCCGCAATCGGGGAACAGCCTTCCGCTTGCGCGCAATAAAGTTTTGTTTCAGGTTTTGGAATTAACCCAAGCTGATAAAATTCTTTGAACGCTTTCCAGATTTTTGTGAGAAGCGAACCGCTGGCTGCCGGACAAATCAAATGCTGCGGTGTTTTCCAGCCAAGTTGTTCCGCGATTTCAAAACCAAACGTTTTGGATCCTTCGGCGTAATAAGGACGGATGTTGACATTCACAAACGCCCATTTGTATTTACCCGCGATTTCACTGCAGAGGCGGTTCACATCATCGTAATTGCCTTTCACCGCAATCAAGGTTGGATTGTAAACAAGAGAGCCTAGAATTTTTGCGTATTCCAAATCGGACGGAATAAAAATGTAACGGCGGAAACCTGCTTTTGCGGCGTGCGCGGCGACGGAATTAGCGAGATTTCCGGTTGAAGCACAAGAAACGGTATCAAACCCAAGCTCCCGTGCTTTTGACAAAGCAACGGCGACCACGCGGTCTTTAAACGAAAACGTAGGGTGGCAAACGGTATCATCTTTAATGTAAAGTTCTCTCACGCCAAGTTCTTTTTCAAGAGATTCCGCGCGAACGAGCGGTGTAAATCCGGAATAAAGCCCGACGGTCGGCTCTCCGTCAATGGGCAAGAGATCGCGGTAACGCCAAATGGATTTCGGTCCTTTTTCTATTTTTTCTCTGGTAATTTGTTTTTTGATCGCTTCATAATCATAATCAACCTCAAGCGAACCGAAACAAAATTCGCACACGTAGAGCGCTTGCTTGGGATAAATTTTCCCGCACTCGCGGCATTTGAGACCTTTAACGTAGCTCATAATTGAAAGATAACTGAGAGCAGAGCACAGATTACCAAATTGTTTTTCTGCTCTCTGTGCTCCGTTCTCTGTTTTTTGTTTTCTCCTAATAAAAAAACGACCTCTTCTTGCGTGAATCAAGAAGAGGTCGTTTGAATGAAAACTTTTCCTCCTCTTATTTTCAGGAATTGGCACCGGATACGCTTGGCTCAAGCGAATTGGTTGCCGCCGCTTCCCAGGGCCTGTCCCTCTGCGGCTCGTAATAAGAGATAACTAGCGAACACTATACCGAAAGCTTGCTAAATTGTCAATTGAGTCATTTACCGGCACCGGCGGCTTCTTTTTGCATCGCTTCGATTAAAACTTTTGCGACTTCGGGGCGCGTAATTTCAGCGGGAGGAATTTGTCCGCTGCGCAACATTTCGCGAAGTTTTGTCCCCGAAACAGAAAATGGTTCCGCATTAGGGGGAGCTGTTTTATAACTGACGATGCCGCCTGTTTTTTTATCAAAAAAAGTGTGTTCAAATTTGAAAATTTCGATCCCGATATCTTTCGGGTCAAACTCATCAAAAATGAGCTGAGCATCATAAGTTTCGTAATAAGAACTTCCGTCCGGACGATTGGCTCCCGCGTGGTCGCGGCCCACAATGAAATGCGTGCAGCCATAATTTTTACGCACAATCGCATGCCACACGGCTTCGCGCGGACCTGCGTAACGCATGGCGGCAGGAAACACAGCGAGCAGAGTGTGCTCTTTCGGATAATACTTCTCAAGCAAAACCTGGTAACACTGCATGCGAACTTCGGCTGAAATGTCATCGCCTTTTGTTTGGCCCACGAGCGGATGAATGAGAAGCCCGTCGACACTCTCAAGCGCGACTTTCGTCAGATATTCGTGCGCGCGGTGAATTGGATTGCGGGCTTGAAACGCTACAATTTTTTTCCAGCCTTTTTTCTGAAAAGTCTCGCGCATCTCGGCCGGATCCAATCGATATTCCAAAAAATTGGCGTGTTTCGGACGGTTAAAAAGTGAGATTTTCCCGCCCACAAACCAATTTCCCATTTGCGCAATTTGTTTGATGCCGGGATGTGCTTCATCGTCCGTTCCATAAATCAGTGCCGCGTGTTTTTGCCTATCGTGCGGGAAAATATCTTCAATTTCCAAAATGGCAAGCGCATGTCCGGCTGAATCGTTTAAAACAACTTCTTTCTGATTTTTCAGGTTTGCTTTGTCCTGGTCCGTGATTGATTTCGTAACCGGAAGGGTCCACGGCAAACCGTTCGCAAGCACTTTGTTATCCAAACAAGATTCATAATCGTTTTTGTTCATAAATCCTTCGAGCGGACTCATGGCTCCCGTCGCAATCATTTCAAGATCGCACCATTCGCGTTCAGAAAGTGTCAATTTAGCAAGCGAATTTGCTTTGCTTTCCGCTTCGTCCCTTTTTTTGCCTTTTAATTCACGATTCACTAATGTTCCGCCGTGTGGAATAACGTTCATATTTCACTTCCTTCACTGGTTGATTTTTCTTCTTCTTTTTTCTCTATCGTTTTGGGTTTCATAAACGTATGAATGCCGCATTCTGTTTTTTCTTTTCCCGCCCACCGGCCGGATCTTTCATCATCGCCCGGCTGAACGGGTTTTGTGCACGGCCAGCAGCCGATCGACAAGTAACCTTTGTCGAAAAGTTCGTGCTTCGGAAGATTGTGCTGGCGGATATACCACCAAATGTCTCCCGAAGTCACGTTGGCCAAAGGATTAATTTTGTAAAGCCCGTTTTGATATTCCTCGATGATGCGAATGTCTTTTCTGGTTTCCGATTGTGACCGTCTGATTCCGGAAATCCAAGCGTCAAGCCCCTCAATTGCCCGATCAAGCGGTTCTACTTTGTTGATTTGGCAGCACAAATCCGGATTGTGCTTGTAGGGTTCATTCTGATACTGCTTCATCAATTCTTCTCTCCGTTTGGGATCTGCTTTCAGCTCCACCACATTCGTCAGTCCAAGTTTTTCAATCACCAATTTTTTGAAATCGAGCGTTTCCTGGAAATGAAATCCGGTTTCCAAAAATAAAATTTTGATCCTCGGGTCAATTTGAGACACCCTGTGGAGAAGCGCGATACTTTCGGTTTGAAAAGACGAGCTCACCGCAATGTTGGGACGGAATTCTTGAACGGCCCAGCGTAAAATTACTTCCGGCTGTTCCTTTTCAAATTTCGTGTTTAATTCTTCAATGTTAAAAGTGTGCGCCGACACGCTCATTCCTTTTTTTCTCTCTGATTTCTTTCTCAATTCTTACTTTTTTCAATTTTAGCGCGAAGCGAGTGAATCGTATCATAAAAAAGCGAGGCTCCTTCACCCATCCAGCCAAGCTCAATCTTGGGTTTGTTGGCTCCATGGAAATCGCTTCCGCCCGTTGCCACAAGCCCGGTTCTGTTTGCCACTTCCTTATAATAGGAAGCTTCCTCTTTAGATTGGCAGCTCGAATAAACCTCAAGGCCTGAGAGCCCTTGATCTGCCAATTTGGCAATTTCCGATTCGAACGCTTTCCCTTGAGAAACTTTCAGTTGTTTCGGATGTGCAAGTGACGCAACGCCGCCGGCATCACGAATCATTTTAATTGCGCGTTCACTCGATACTTTGCGCTTATCCACATACGCGGGGCAGCCCTTCCCAAGATATTTTTTAAACACCTCTTCAGGACTTGCCGCGTAACCTTTATCCATAAGGACGCGCGCGAAATGCGGCCTTCCGACTTGATCGCCGCCGGACACTTGAATCACTTCCTCAAGCGTAATGGAAATCCCGAGCGCATTTAATTTTTTAATGATCTTTGGATTCCGTTCACGCCTGTCATTTTGAATCCCCCGAAGGCCTTTCAGTAAATTCTGATTTTCGATATCCAAAAAATATCCCAAAATGTGCATGGTACCGGGTTCAAAAACGACGCTGATTTCAACTCCCGCAATGACTTCTACGCCAATTTTTTCTCCGGTTGATTGAGCTTCCCGGATGCCATTGATCGTATCGTGATCTGTAAGCGCAACACAGGAAAGTTCTCTTGATTTTGCGCGTACGACTAGTTCTCTCGGCGTCAGCGTCCCATCTGAATGGACGGTGTGCATGTGAAGATCCACTTTCCTTAAACTTTGATCAAGCAGCATGGCTCTGTTCTTCTGCGGTAACGTATCCCAATTCTTCCAGTTTGCGCAATACTTTCTCTGCCGATTCTTCCGGAGTTTCTTTGTCAGTTTCGCAGACCACTTCTGGGTGAAGCGGTTCCTCATATGGATCGTCCACTCCGGTGAATCCTTTGATTTCGCCAGCAAGTGCTTTTTTGTAAAGACCTTTCGCATCTCTTTGAATACAGGTGTCGAGCGAACATTTCGTATAAACTTCCATAAAATTTCCAATGAGGTTTCGGTTATCGTCTCTCACTTCCCGATAAGGCGAGATGGCAGCTGAAATTGCAATGACGTCGTTCCGCGTAAGCAAATGACACACAAATCCGATTCGTTTGATGTTGGTATCGCGGTCTTCCTTTGAAAATCCGAGCCCTTTGCTTAAATTAGTGCGCACAACATCGCCGTCTAAAATTTCTACTTTCCGGCCCATTTTTTTTAATTTTTTCTCGAGTAATCTTGCAATGGTGGACTTCCCAGCCCCGGAAAGCCCTGTCAACCAAATGGTTACTCCTTTAGACATAATAAGCCTCTCTTTCGCGCTCAGCGCTAAAACGCAAAACTGAGTCTGTCAACCAAAGGGTTACTCCTTTAGACATA
>OBEQ010138835.1_pt1 | contig 67925 bp, 79 predicted proteins | sample 1670901 | NCBI WGS metagenome assembly OBEQ01 (sample SAMEA104232315, study PRJEB22302) | groundwater metagenome | biome: forest; feature: aquifer; material: groundwater | place: USA | collected 2011-08-07 | depth 5.4 m
GTTTCGTTCCACCCGACAGGGCTTTACGACCCGAAGGCCTTCATCACCCACGCGGCGTCGCTGCGTCAGGCTTTCGCCCATTGCGCAATATTCCCCACTGCTGCCTCCCGTAGGAGTCTGGACCGTGTCCCAGTTCCAGTGTGGCCGGTCGCCCTCTCAGGCCGGCTACCGATCGTCGCCTTGGTAGGCCTTTACCCCACCAACTAGCTAATCGGACGCAGGCTCCTCCTTCAGTGAGAGCTGCTTATGCTCGCCCCCTTTGGTCCCCGCAGGATCCCCACAGGGACATCATCCGGTATTAGCCCACCTTTCGGCAGGTTATCCCGAGCTGAAGGGCAGATTACCCACGCGTTACTCACCCGTTCGCCGCTTTACTCATCCCGTTGCCGGGACTTTCTCGCTCGACTTGCATGTGTTAGGCACGCCGCCAGCGTTCGTTCTGAGCCAGGATCAAACTCTCCGAAATGGAACGTACGAGGTACTAGCCTCGAAACGGGTCACCCGTTACCGAACAACCCGCTCTGGCTGACTTCATCCGCCCTCAAGTCAGTAGCAACGATATTCTATTGTCAAAGAGCAAGCATCGAAACCAATTGGCTTCGATGCATATCGAAAGCCTTAAATAAATATACAACCAAATGTGTCAAACGTCAATGGGACAATGGAATAAATAGTAGGGCCCTTCCTTATAACAGGGCGCCGCATGACTGTCAAGTATTTTTTCGTGGTTGAAAGCCCTTTTTGATCCTTCGAAAAAAGCGCTTACCAACCTTCAGGAGGTGTTCTTGATCCATCTGAACGAACAAATGCTCATCCCTTGCCACCTCTCCATCGATGCTCACTCCACCTTGCCGGATTAATCGCCTGGCCTCTGAAACGCTTCTCGCACCTCCCGACGCCGCAATCAGCCACGCGATAGGGACAGCGTATTCTGCTCCCTCCGCCTTAGCAAACTGACCCTCAGGTACCTCGAACACGGGTACGTCGTCAGGCAGCCCCTTTTCCCTAAAGATTCGGTCAAACTCGAGCGCCGCCTCTTCGGCGGCTTGCTCTCCGTTGTAGAGGGCCACCAGTTTCTTGGCCACCTCTGCCTTGGCCGCTCTCGGGTGAAGGCTACCCTCTTCAAGGCCCAGACGGATGGCCTCAACAGCCTCGAGCGACATTCCAGCCGCCAGCTCAGCGTACCGCACGATGAGCGGATCGGGAATGGACATCGTCTTCCCGTAGATCTCCCTGGCCCGCTCGTCGATTCCGATGTAGTTGCCCAAACTCTTGCTCATCTTCTGAACTCCATCAGTCCCTTCTAGCAAAGGTGTGATCAGCGCTACCTGGGGCTCCTGGCCGTCAGCTCGCTGGAGCTCACGCCCAACGAGAAGGTTGAATTTCTGGTCGGTGCCACCTAGTTCCACATCGGCCTTGAGGGCCACAGAGTCATACCCTTGAGCCAGCGGGTAAAGGAACTCATGGACACCAATGGGGTGTCCCTCTCTGTACCGCTTTTGGAAATCGTCCCGTTCCAGGAGACGAGCAACAGTATACTGTGCCGTCAGGCGGATCACATCGGCAAATTCCATACGGCCTAGCCACTCACTGTTAAAACGGATCTCCGTCCGGCCTGGATCAAGAATCCTAAATATTTGCCTCTTATAGGTCTCCGCGTTGGCCTGAATCTCCTCAACGGTGAGTGGCTTCCGGGTCTCTGATCTGCCGGTCGGGTCGCCGATGAGGCCAGTGAAATCACCGATCAGAAATATCACCTGGTGGCCGAGGTCCTGGAACTGACGCAGCTTCCTCAAGACTACCGCGTGACCGAGGTGCAGATCAGGGGCTGAGGGATCGGCACCGAGCTTCACGCGCAGCGGGACACCAGTCCGAAGCGAGCGCTCGAGCTTGCTGAACAGCTCCTCCTCCGAAACGATTTCCGCCACGCCCCGCTTGAGGACATGCAGTTGGTCAAGGGCTCGTGCTTTCAGATCGTCCATTGCTGATTTCCTTGAGCAGTTGGTGGATGCCTTTTTAGCACAAAGGCTTGACTGTCGCAATCCCAAAAAACTTCCCGGCGTCTCTGGCGACAGGCGGGGCTGTGGACACGGTAGCGCTTGTAGGGGTACATCCCCTCTGCTATATTGACAATAGTTGTCGTGGTGATTAAAGGTTCCGAAGCCGAATAGAGGTGCAAAGAATGGAGCGATCATCCCGAGCGGCTGTTCCCGTGATCTGGTCCTTATTGGTGCTGACGGCGATCTCCTTAGGAGTCGCCGGAGGCCTGATCGGGGCCTACACCCGGGATCTCCCGACCCTCGACGCGCTAGAGGAGTATCAGCCCAGTCTCGTGACCACCCTCTATTCAGATCACGGTGAGCCTTTTGCCACGTTCTTCGAGCAGAAACGGATCTGGGTTCCGCTCAACAAGATCCCCAGGCATCTGATCAACGGGATCATCGCGGTGGAGGATGCGCAGTTCTACCGTCATCGCGGCATCAATTTCCGAGGCATCGCCCGGGCGCTGCTGGCGAACATCAGGGCCCTCCGTCCCGCCGAGGGGGGGAGCTCCATCACGCAGCAGTTAGCTAAATTGCTATTCCTGACCCCCGAGAAACACCTTTCCAGGAAAATCAAGGAGGCGCTCCTAGCGATCGAGATCGAAAAACATTATCCCAAGGATAAGATACTTGAACTTTATCTCAATCAGGTCTACTTCGGACATGGTGCCTACGGTGTGGAGGCCGCTGCCCAGACCTACTTCAAGAAGTCGGTTGATCAGTTAAACCTCTCCGAGGCCGCGACCCTCGCCGGGCTGCCCCGGGCGCCCAACTACTACTCTCCCATCACCGACAGGGAACGGGCGATGCGCCGCCGAGACCACGTATTGGCCCGGATGCTTGAACGTGGATTCATCACCAACGAGCAGGCTGCTCGGGCTTCCAGCGCCTCATTCGACGAGTCTCTGTTCGCAAGAACACGGAACCTTGGCCCCTACTTCGTCGAGTACATCCGTCAGGGTCTAGAAGAGAAATACGGCTCGTATTCCGTGTATCATGGCGGCCTGAAGATCTACACTACACTGAACATTGACATGCAGCGCAGTGCTGACGCGGCCCTGATCGATGGGCTCAGGGATATCGATAAGGCCAGGGGCTTTCGCCCACCCGACAAGAGACCCCCGACAGCGAATGTCTCCGGGAGGGCTGCCCTATCTTACCTCACCCCAAAAGCAGGGGAGATTTTGAGCGGAACGGTGACGAGGATTTTGCCGAACGCGATCACCGTTAAGGTCTGGGAGTATCAAGGTGAAGTTCTGTTCGACAAGGCGCCGTGGCTCAACGCGTCTCAACCGAGCCAACAGTTCCGGGTCGGTATGGAAGTAAAGGTTCAGGTCCTGAGCGTCGACAAGCGGAAAAAGAATCTCGAGCTCTCGCTCGAACAAGACCCTGAGATCGAGGGTGCCTTCCTCGCTCTCGATCCGCGGGACGGCGGAATCAAGGCGATGGTGGGTGGGTACGACTTCGAGCGATCCAAATTCAATCGTGCACTCCAGGCCAGACGACAGCCCGGGTCGGCCTTTAAACCGTTCGTCTACGCTGCTGCGTTCGATCGCGGCTTGACCCCTTCTACGATCGTCCAAGACTCTCCGGTGAGCTATCCCATCCTTGTGGACGGCAAACGGATCGAATGGAGCCCAGGAAACTTTGACCGAACGTTCCGCGGCCCGACCACGTTACGGTATGGACTAGAACACTCGATCAACGTTATAGCGGTGAAACTCATCGAGCGGATCGGAGTAGATCCGGTCATCAGGCTGGCGCACGACATGGGGATCGAAAGCAACCTGCGGAAGGAATATGCGCTGGCGCTGGGCGTTTCGGAGGTCACATTATCAGAGATGGTCTCGTCGTTTGGTGTCCTTGCCCAATCAGGCATTCGGTTCACGCCATATGGCATCAGGAAGGTAATAGACGACAGGGGGGCGGCCTTGGAAGAACACGTCCCGGAGAGCCGGCGGGCGATAAGGGCGGAGACGGCGTTCATCCTGACCAGTGTCTTAAAGGGCGTCGTGGAGCGAGGCACTGGTACGAGAGCACGCGTTCTTGGAAGGCCTATCGCCGCCAAGACCGGCACTACTCAGGAGGCGACCGATGCCTGGTTCATCGGCTACACTCCCAGCCTTGTGGCCGGGGTCTGGGTTGGCCACGACACAAAGCGATCGCTCGGGCCACACGAATCGAGTGCTACCCTTGCCGTCCCCATCTGGATACGCTTCATGCAACGCGTCTTAAAAGATGTCCCGCCCGAAGACTTCCCCGTGCCGGAGAACGTGGTGACGGTGCTCGTGAACTACCGGTCGGGGCTCCCCACCACGCTCGACGATAAGAGTGCTATTCAGGAGTTTTTCCTGAATGGAACTGAACCAGGCCGGACGGAGGTCAGATCGCTCAAATCAGAAGGCTGAAATTCTCTTTGCACTTTCAGCCTTGATAGTGTATAAGCTCTTACGCGGACGGATATCATTAACAAGGGACAACATCAAGAAAGGGGGATAAATCATGGCAAAGGCGGGGAAACCAGTTGAATTGATTATCTCAAAGACCCGAACCAAGGGCGCTGCGAAGAAGTGCAACGTATCGAGCGAGTTCTACGCCGCTCTAGATAAGAAGGTGCGGGAGATGGTGGGGGCCGCGGAAGCGAGAGCCATGGCCAACAAACGGAAAACGTTGAAGCCCCAGGACTTGTAGCCTTAAGCGAACAGAGGAGAACGGCCGCTCGCTGACAGAAGGGTGGTCCTACTGCCCGACGAAGGCCTGTGCTGTGCAACTTGGCGCTAGCGAGGCTTGACATCTCCACTAGCTTGTTTCGATCCCGTTCGATCTATCTAACCTGATCGGTCCCGTTCGAGCAGTTCGCGGGCTTACGACGGAGCAGGCTCGGAGTGGTGATGGCGCGCGCGTCTCTCTTTGGCATCAGGATGGAGACGTTTATTTCGCGTTCGGGCAGGTGTGCGACCCTGGAGATCTTGTATATGATACATCGGGCCCTGTAGCCCCCTTGATTGGAAAAGAAGCTCCGTTACTTTTCACACGATGTCGAGCGCCCTCCATGGGACGCTCAAGCGCGTTCCCGTTCCAGTCTTCTTCTCTTCGCTTCCCACTTTGACCCCGGCCGCTCTAACATAAACAAAATCCGCCTAGTGTCCTGAGTCAGAAATTCGCCCAATAATTTCCCCTCTCTCCTGTGTGTGGGGGAGAGGGCGAGGGTGAGGGGGTGTAGGCGCCGGCAGTACCCTCACCCAGACCCTCTCCCAGAGAGAGAGGGGTGAGTAATGGGGCATATCGTGAGCAGAAATAGCCAACGAATTTCTGAATCACCACACTAGCGGAGCATTGATCCTTTGGTCTTCCATCCCGGCTCGGCAGCATGCTCAGCCCCGGCACCTCCATGCCCGGATTGTACCCCAGCACCTCGGAACAGTTGTTCGTGTCATCGCAACGCCTTCAGGCCACGGTTTGCTAATGATGTTCACCTTCATATTGTACGGCTATGACCGGGATGATTTAGTCCGGGTGGTCGAAGATCTGTCGGACTGAGGTCGAAGATGTGAGGACTGCGGTGGGGACGAAGGCTGTCTAACTTGGCCAGCCGATATACTGCCCATCCTCCCAGAGCTCAACCATCCTGCGAACGATGGTCAGTCGGTCCTCAAAGCGTTCGCTCTGCGAGAGGACTCGATCCCGTGGCCAGAGCTTCTGAAGGAAGGGGCGCGAGACCTCACTAAGGCTGAGGTAACTCTCACGCAACCTCACCAGGGACTCCTGGTTACAGCGACGCAGGTTGGAGGCGGGGACGATCAACGGCTTTGGATTGTCGAAGAGATGGCCCCAGTGAAGGCAGTCGCGAAGGTTGATCCCGGTGAGACGATACGCTAGCCTCGCGAACTCCATAAACCAATCGGTGGTTCGGCCGCAAACGAGGCAGCCTTGGCAGCCATCATTCACGACTACGGGGATATAGGCTTCTGCCATGGGCCCACCCGACAAAATCCAGTGCACGCCACTATAATGATGAAACCGCAGCTTTGGAGACAGGAGTTCGGCCCGATCCGGGATCAGCTCATTCCGGCTCTGGCGAACCGGCATAAGCCCCCATCCCTTCCGCCCAGTGTCCGACAGCGAGGCAGGTTTGATAGTCATCATCCGTGCGGTAGAGTTCCCCTGTCTTTTCACCAACTCAAACGCCCGTCCTTACAAATGGTTTCGAGCTGCCGTCCGTCAACGAATCCGCATCATCCTTATCGCTCCAGGCCGAACTTGTCAACACTTTTTTGCGCCATCGCGACATGCTGAAGGGATGCTTGACACCCTGATGAGGGGGTGCTAGGTTTCGGTCCACTTTCATTCCAGAGGGCAACAGTGGTCCTTGAATAGTCGTGGAGTGTACGATGCGGCACCGTGCAACTAGAACAGTGTTTTCTCTACTGATCGCCGCGGCAGCATCCGTGCTGGCCGCCGGCTTGATGCAGAACACCGGCTTGGCGCAGCCCTCGAGCGGCTCCTCGACCGAGATCGGCCAGCTTCCCCCGGTACCCATCCCCGCGGACAATCCAACGACGCCGGAGAAAATCGAATTGGGCAAAATGCTTTTCTTCGACTATCGGCTCTCGGGGGACGGAAGCCGAACCTGCGTTCACTGCCACGAACCTAATCAAGGCTGGTCCTTTAAGGACCGGCAGTCGCCGGCCTATCCCACCCAGGTGGAACGACGCGCTTCCATGACACTGATCAACGTCGCCTACAATAAAAGCCTGCTCTGGGATGGGCGGGCGAGCACGCTCGAGAAACAGGCCCTGGGCCCGATCCAGAATCCGCTCCATATGAACCAGAACTTGGACCTCCTCATCGAGCGGCTGAATGCGATCCCCGACTACGTCAGACGGTTCCGACAGGTCTTCGGCACCGGCCCCACTCCCGATACCATCGGGAAGGCAATAGCCGCCTTCGAGCGCACCATTGTCACGGCCGATTCTCCCTTCGACCGCTATGCCAAAGGTGACCGCACTGCCCTTTCCACTTCAGCACTGAGAGGTCTCAATCTCTATACGGGAAAGGCGCGCTGCATCTTCTGTCACAACGGTCCGGCGTTCACGGACAGCGGTTTCCACAACATTAGCGTTCCAGAGGCTGACTTCCTGAAGGACCCGAGGGCCCTCGCCTCTTTGCGATTCGACGCGAAACGGATGGGGGTGCCGGACTACCGCTCACTGACCGCGGACCCAGGTCGCTACCTGGTCACCAAGCAGGACCAGGACTTCGGGAGCTTCAAAACCCCTACCCTGCGCAACGTCACCTCAAGGAGCCCCTACATGCATAACGGCGCTTTCGATTCCTTGCCGCAGGTCATCGCCTTCTACAACAAGGGGGGCGGGAAGGATCCGCGAAGGGATCCGCTTGTGCTGCCCCTTAATCTGACCGAGGCAGAGGTAGCAGATCTCTTGGCCTTCCTGGAAAGTCTAACCGGCGAGCTGCCAAAGATCGAGCCGCCAGAACTGCCGGAATAAGCGGGGAGGGTTGGAAGCGGCCGAGAATTGTTGGACGAGGGATTTTTGCTTCAACCACGCCTGCCTGAGATCAGAGGCGGAGGGCGCCGAGACTTACGGAAGGTCGGTTCGCCTGAAAATGCGGAGCGGCTTGGGCCTCAGCCGAAATAATCCGCTGACTCACCTGAGCTTTCTCACATACCACGCTAGCCCCAGGGAAGCAAGATCGTCCGAAGGGTTGTCCGCTCCTGCACCATTTCGAGAGCTCTTGGCAGCTCCGTGAGAGGGAGGTGGGCGGTGATCAGCCGGCTAACTGGGACCTCGCGGCGGACGATCGCCTGGACCGCACGGGCGAAATCTATGGGGGTATGATGGTAGATTGGAACGATCCGTATCTCCTCATAATGCAGCCTATGCAGGTCGAGGGGAAAGACGGTGCCCCGAGCAACGCCGCCGAAGGAAACGAGAGTCCCACCCCGACCGACTAGGTCAAACGCTTCCTGGTGCGCCTGCTCACTTCCCACGGCCTCGACGACGACATCGGCCCGCTCGATCCCAAGAGCCTCTTTCAACCGTGCCTGGACCTGCCCTCCCGCAGTGTTCAGCGCCGCGTCGGCCCCGAATGTCCCTGCCACGGCTAGACGGTGATCATGGTGGTCCAGGCAGACAATACGAATTGTCTGGCCATAGCGGCCACGGAGGGCGGAGACGAACATCAGGCCTATCGGCCCTGCCCCGACAATTGCGACAAGATCCCCGTCGCAAAGATGAACCCGGCGGATAGCGTGCATGACGCAAGCCAGTGGCTCGGCCAGGGCCGCCTCTTCAAACGGCACCTCTGGCGGCAGCTCATGCAGGTTCACCGACACAATCCGCCCAGGGATCCGGATGTAGGGAGCGAAGGCGCCATTGTTGTACAGGATTCGCTCGCACATCCCCTGGCGATCCCGCTGACAGGGACGACAGCGGGCTACTGGATCCGGTTCAGTGCAGGGGGCAGAGTTCGCTGCCACCACCCGCATCCCGGGCTGCCACCTGCTATCAGCCCGCTCCCCTCGCGCCACGACGATCCCCGCCCACTCATGGCCGAAAAGCCCGGGGATTTCTATCATGGAATGGGATCCCCGGAGGTACACCTTCCGGTCAGTAGAATCGAGCGAGGCCGCCTCAACCCTGGCTAAGAGGTCCTCTGGGCCCGGGTGTGGGACCGGCACCTCTTCTAGCCGGACATCGCTGGGGCCGTGGAGAACCGCCGCCAGCATCGTCTCGTTAAGGACGTTCACCGCCATCGGGAGGTTCGTTCACCATAGGGAAAAAGAGAACCTTGGTGGCGCGACCTTCTCGCTGCAGGCGTGCCCCTTCATCGAATCGGCTAAGGTCTAGCCTGTGGCTCACAAGCGGAAGGGTCTGGACCTTGCCGGAGGCCAGGAGTTGGATCGCCTCCCCGAGTTCTACCGGCGTGGTCGAGTAGGTCGAGGTGAGCGAAAGCTCCTGTCGCCAGAAAACGCTCACATCGATCGGTATCTGCGTCGCGCCACTCGCTTCTGCGAAGAGATTGACTCTTCCCCCAGGACGGAGGGCAGCGAGCACCGCCTCCAGGATCGCCACGCTGACCGCGGTGAGGATCGCCCCATCGATTCCCTCCCCTTCCGTGAGGCGCTGAAGGGCCATCATTGGGTCCAATCTGGCAACATTCACGGTGGTTTGAAGCCCGATGGTCCGAGCTAACTCGAGACGCTCCTCCCGCAGATCCAGGCAGATCGGCCTAGCGCCCTGAAGGCCGACGGCCTGTGCGACCAGCAGCCCCATGCATCCCGCGCCGACCACGGCAATTTGATCCCCGGCCTGTACATCAGATCGCTTTACCGCCCGCAGGGCACAAGCCAACGGTTCCATGAAGGTGCCAGTTTCGTCAGGAAGGGATTCAGGGATCGGAAAGGCCGCCTGCTCCACCTGCAGGGCCGGAATTCTGATGAGCTCAGCAAACCCGCCGGGGTCAATGTTGGTCGCCTTGAACTGCGGACACATTGACTCGCTGCCGTGGCGACAGTAGCGGCAGCGGCCACAAGGGACATGATGCGCCACGGCCAGGCGATCACCCGGTACAAAGCGCTTGACGCCCTCCCCAACCGCCTTGACGACGCCCACCACCTCGTGGCCTAACGGCACGGGCCGTTCCGCCCGATTCCCCCCAAAGATCTTGGCCAGATCCGTTCCGCACAGACCACACGCCCTCATCTCCAGGAGCAGTTCACCGGGCCCAATGGAGGGGACCGGCATCTCCACGAGTTCGACGATCCCCGGTTCGCGCAACTGGACTGCTCTCATCCGCCGACCCCTAGGCCGATGTTTCCTTCCTCTTGAGCTCCGCCTTCGACTCCTCAAGCTGCCGCCTGAGGTCCATGAGCTCCTTCTCCTTGAGCTCCAGGGCAGCGTCCTTGGCCTTCCCCTGCTCCTGGAGTTGGCGGTGGTCCGCCTGAAGGCGTGTCAGCTCTGCCCGGTCGTGCTCCCGAGCCCGGCGCTGTTCCTCTACCGCCCGATTCGCCCCCGCCTTCGACTCCTCAAGCTGCCGCCTGAGGTCCATGAGCTCCTTCTCCTTGAAGGCTATCGCGGAGTCCTTGGCCTTCACCTGCTCCTGGATTTGACGGTGGTGCTCCTGCCAGCGTGTGAGCTCTGTCCGGTCCTGCTCCCGTGTCCGGAGCTGCTCATCCAACTCCTGAATCCGTCGCTGAAGCGTGGTAACAGACGGCCCTCTTGTCAGAGCTGGCTTCCGTTTGGGCTTCATGATGACCGGAGCCGGCTTGCGCCTTGGCTTTGCGGGGACCGGCTTGCGCCTTGGCTTGACAGCCGCCGCTCTCGCCTTCCGACCTGCCTTTGGAGCGGCCGGTCTTTTCCGCTTTGCGGACTTCAACGAAACCCCGCGCCCCTTCGACGGCCTCACCCTTTTTTTCATCCATCCCTCCTTTGTGCTATTAGCTCTGTGACCGTCTGTGCCGGAATCGCCTTCTTCTTTCTCGCCGCTGAATTGCAGTAAGCACGTCCCTTCCTTTAGCGCACCACGGGCCAAGACCCACCGGCCCCTGAGTCCTAAAGAGTGATGAGCGTCACCTTGCCTCTCCCCTTTTCATGCATTGTTCACAGGGACACTTAGCCCGGAGGGATTCGTATGTGTATATTCCGGTGTCGTGCCCGTCGCTCCAGGTAAAGTTCAGCGCATACCATCCGACCGGCTGATAGTCCTTAACCTGGGTCTCGCCACGCTTCAAAACCGGGCCGCTGAGGATGAGGAGTCCTCCGGCGGTTTGTCGCTTGCTCCGGGCATCATCGCACGAAGCACACGGGCAATCGCGTCGAAGGTCATCGAACGAATAGACGCTATGATGACCATCCTGCCAGGTGATGCTCAGGACACGCTCTTGGCGGTCAACGATAACCTCGGCCGGGTCAGACGACACTTTAGGTATCCCTCGCCCGTCACTTCCGATTGCCGCCCAGGTCGCCTGGGAACTCACGCTGGTGCCGAATCACCCGGCCCCGAGAGATGGCGCGAAGGAGCAATCGCCCTTCCTCTGTCTCCTGTTCTAGGTGAGGGATCAGGTCTCCGTAGCGCACGACCTGCTCCCCCGCTCTGGCGAAGATCTGGTTCGGATCTATTTTGTACCGTTCGAACCACCGCTTCACCTCGGCAATCGCCTCTTCCTTGCTCAGGAGAGGAGGCTCCGCTTCTGGATCTGTCGTGGGTGGTTCCCCATCCGCGGCGCGCCGCTCGTCGGGCACAAGATCACCATGCTTGCCAAATGGGGCCCCTGGACTGTTCTTCCATGGCGCCATTTTTAGGCTGGGGCATACTTTCTCACCCTCCCACCCTCCGGAGCGGCCCCACCCCACTAGGACTGGGAGCGTCACATATGCGACGACAGGCATCCACCGTGTTTTTCAATAACATGGCCACTGTCATCGGGCCAACCCCACCAGGAACCGGTGTGATCAGCGAAGCCCTCTTCGCGACCTCCTGAAAGTCCACGTCACCCACCAAGCTTCCATCGGCAAGGCGATTAACGCCGACATCGATGACCACGGCTCCTTCCTTCACCATAGAGCCGGTCACCAATGCCGGCTTGCCAGCCGCCACCACCAAGATGTCAGCCTGCCGCGTATGAAAGGCGAGATCGCGAGTCTTGATGTGGCAGATGGTGACCGTGGCTTGATGTTGGAGCAGTAGGAACGCCGTCGGCTTGCCGACCACGACACTCCATCCCACGATCACCGCATGCTTCCCTTCGATCACCACATTGCTCCGTTTCAGCAGCTCCAGAATTCCAAGCGGCGTCGAGGCCACGAAGAGCGGATTACCGATCAGCAGACCGCCCAAGTTAGAGGGATGGAACCCGTCCACATCCTTGTCCGGGAGCACCGCCTCCAAGACCCGCTTCTCGCTGATATGGGGCGGCAAGGGAAGCTGCACGAGGATGGAGTGTACGGAGGGATCGCGGTTGAGGCGTTCGATCTCGTGGAGGAGCGAATCTTCCGATAGGTTGGCCGGCAGGTCCACCCGCACCGAGACGATCCCGACCTCCTCACACGCTCTCACCTTGTTTCGCACATAGGTGGCTGAGGCCGGATCGTTGCCAACCAGTATTGTCGCCAGGCACGGGACCGCTCCTGTCCGCGTGGCCAGTGCCGCGACCTCGCGCCGGACTTCGCGGCAAATCTCCTGCGCGATGGAGCTGCCATCCAGGATCCGTGCTGACATTCGGTCGCCTCAGGGCTCCCGCTGGATCCGTACGATCGAGGTCGCGTGGCCGTTCCGCTCGTCGATCTCCACTACCACCCCGCAGAACTGCGGAGCGCCGGTGGCCGGGCGAAATTTCTTCGGAAGGCCGGTGACGAACCTGGCGATCGGCCCCTCAATGTTCATCCCGATGACCGAGTCACGACCGCCCGTCATCCCCGCATCGGTCAGGTACGCGGTCCCCTCGGGGAGGATCCGTTCGTCGGCGGTCTGCACGTGGGTGTGGGAGCCGATCACCGCCGAGACCCTCCCGTCCACATACCAGGCGAAGGCCTGTTTCTCCGCCGTCGCCTCACCGTGAAAATCGACGAAAATCAGTGCAGTCTGTCTGCGCAGCCGCCCGATTTCGCGGTCACCAACCCGGAAAGGGCAATCGGTGGTGGGCATGAACGCCCGCCCTTGGAGATTCAAAACCCCTACCGGGCACCCACCCTTCTCCAAGATCAGGCTTCCGTTGCCAGGTGCCTGCTCAGGGTAATTCGCGGGTCGCAGGAGCCGTCGCTCCTTCGTAATATACTCTTCAACCTCCTTCTTATCCCAGATGTGATTGCCAGAGGTTAGGACATCAACCCCGAGGGCGAACATTTCCTCTGCCACCGAGGGTGTTACGCCGAAGCCACCGGCCAGGTTTTCGCTATTCGCGATGACCAGGTCGACGTTCTGCTCTTCGGCCAGGCGCGGCAACACAGAGGCCACGATCTCACGGCCGGGTTGGCCGATCACGTCACCGATGAACAAGATTCGCATGGGCTCAGGCCACAAGTTCCAGGTTTCACATTCCAGGTTCCGGGTTAAACTCCCATCTGAGCGGACCTCTTATCTTGGAACCTGGCACATGGAACTTGGAACCGTTCTATTTAGCGTACTCGACTGCGCGTGTCTCTCGGATCACTGTCACCTTAATGTGGCCGGGGTACTGCATCTCTTCTTCGATCCGCTTCGCAACGTCCCGCGAAAGCTGATACGCCTGCATGTCGGACACCTCAGTGCTCTCGACGATGATGCGCACCTCTCGCCCTGCCTGGATGGCGTACGTTTTGCTGACGCCGGCAAAGGAGTTGGCGATCCTCTCCAACCCTTCCAGCCGCTTGATGTAGCTTTCCAGCAGCTCGCGTCTGGCCCCAGGCCTGGCCGCCGAGATCGTGTCAGCGGTCTGAAGAACCACGGCCTCGAGACAGGTGATCTCTACATCCTCGTGATGGGCGGCGATCGCGTTCACCACCTTCGCGTGCTCGCCGTACTTCTTGGCCAGCTCGGCCGAGATAGAGACATGCGTCCCTTCCATGTTGACATCGGCCGACTTCCCGATATCGTGGAGCAAGCCTGCCCGCTTGGCCACCTTGGCATCGAGCCCCAGCTCAGCCGCGATCACTCCGGCAATCTGCGCCACCTCGATCGTGTGTTGAAGCTGATTCTGCGAATAGCTGGTCCGGTACTTTAACCGCCCAACCAGGCGGACGAGCTCCGGGTGGAGCCCTGTGATCGCCAACCCGAAGGCCGCCTCTTCACCGGCCTTCTTGATGTCGTCCTCGATCTCCCCCTTGACCTTCTCCACCACTTCCTCGATGCGAGCAGGATGGATCCGCCCGTCCGTGATGAGGCGTTGCAACGCCTCTTTGGCGATGGCCCGGCGGATCGCATCGAAGCCGGACAGGATCACAGCCTCGGGGGTATCGTCCACGATCACATCGATCCCTGTCGCCCGTTCAAAGGCCCGGATGTTCCGTCCCTCCCGGCCAATGATCCGCCCCTTCATCTCTTCGTTCGGTAGATCGACCACAGAGACTGTTGATTCCATGACGAACTCCGGGGCGCACTTATCAACAGCGATGGCCAGGATCTCTTTGGCCTTCTGGTCGGCCGCCGCCCTCGTCTCCTCCTCAAGCCGCTTGAACAGGGCCATCGCCTCAAGCTTGGCCTCCTGCTCCAGGTCCTGAAGCAAGATCTTCTTCGCCTCCTCGGCGGTGAGGCCAGAGACCCGCTCCAGTTGGCGCTGTGCCTCCCCCACCAACTGGGCGTATCGGTTCTCCTTCTCGGCGGTAGCCCGCTCCCTGTTCCCGAGATCCCTTTCCCGTGAACTCAGCTCCCGATCGCGCCGATCGAATTGCTCGAGCTTCCGGTCGAAGGCCTCTTCTTTCTGAGCCAATCGCCGCTCCGTCTTCTGGTGCTCCTGCAGGCGATCCTTGCTCTCTCGTTCCAGATCGGCCTTCGCCCGGAGCGCGAGCTCCTTGGCCTCCAGTTCAGCCTCCCTGCGCTTATTTTCTGCTTCCTTTTCCGCCTCGTGCACAATGCGGCTGGCTAAGGTCTCGGCCTCGGCCACCTTACTTTCGACGATTCGTTTTCTGAGCAGATACCCAACCACCACGCCAACGACCGCCACAGTCAAAACGATCGCTAGCTCAATTACTCCAATCATCAACGGAGGTCCACCTCCTTCCGCACTACTCGTGCCAACGCCGGTGAATACATGGCCGGAGATACGGCAGGATCACTGGGTAAGGAATAGGGAGAAGGTCTCTGGACCGAGGCGGGAAGGATAACGAAGGTTACTGGCTCTGGCAAGGGGCGGCCGCGGAGGAGGGGAAAGGGGCGGACCCCCCACCTTTGTGCCGTTTGAGGGAGGAGGTTTGAACCTCGCTCATCAGGTGGTCGCCCAGGCAGCGCTTCAGGCTCTCCCCGCCGAAGGCGGGGCTATGCACACCACGCTGCGACGCGGGCTCCCTTTCATTCACTGTTGGTTCAAAACGCGAGCCCTCATTACGAACACGGCAGGGGGTCTCTCTTGATTCATGCAGCAGTATAGAAGCCACCGCAGCCCTCTTTCTCGACCTACGCGCCTCTCACATTAGCCTCAGGACCGCCGACTCTGGACCTGCCTGCTTTCTCCCCGAGTTCGGCCCCCAACAGATCTGATAACTCACCGAGCCTAGCCGCTACCAACGCCTCGGATCGCTCCCTCTCTGCTCCCGCTTTAAAAAGCTCGTCTGCGATATTCAATGAGGCCAAGACGATCGCCCTGTTGGACGGGAGCGACGGAGACCCACTCACGACCTCTGCTAGCTTTGCGTCAACATACTGCGCGACCTTCCGGACGTACGCCGGGTCTTCTGCAGCACGGATCGTGTACTGCTCCCCAAGGATAACCACACTAATCAGTTGTTCCATACCGCCATCAGGCTTTGGGCTCAACGGAGGCCTCGATTCTCGCAATTTCTTCTACCAAGTGATCTACTTTGACGCGAACCTCCTCGCGTTCCTCCAGCATCCGATTGAGCTGCTTCTGATCTTTCTTTCGTCCAGCCTCGAGTGCCTTCATCTGTTCGGCCTCGTCTTTGATGAAGGCCTGCAGCTCCTCCAGCCGCTGCTCCAATAATGCCTTCTCACCTCTGACCTTCACTACAAGAGCAACGGCCGCCTTCACTCGGCCTTCCAGCTCCTTCAGCTTTTGGGTAATCATCGCCCGGCCTTGCTCTGAAGGCCGCTCGGATTTCGGGTTCACCTCGGTCATAGCCACTATTTGGCTGAGAGCCTATCAAAGCGATTCAACCTTGTAAAGCGAAATTTATCCCCGCAAGCGGGCGCCGGTCGCGGTCCCTAGGTACTCGATGATGCGGGTCTGGAGCTCATCCACCTCGGCATCGGTGAGGGTGCGTTCCGGGGAACGGAAGACGAGAGAAAAGGCGCACGATTTGTGTCCAGGCGGCAACTCGTGGCCACGGAACAGGTCGAAAAGTTCAGCCTCAGCAAGCAGGGGGCCGCCGGCTTGGCGGATCACGTCGAGCAGCTCCGAGACCGGGACACGCTCCTCCACCACCAGCGCCAAGTCTCTTCGCACTGCGGGAAAGCGAGGCGGGGGCTCGATCCGAAGGAAATCGACCTCGACCATGTTCAGGAGCTGTTCCAGATCAAATTCAGCCACAAACACCGGGACCCGGAACTCAAAGTTGCGAGCGACTGTCGGGTGGAGCTCTCCCATCACCCCGAGCCGCAGATCCTTCCAGACGATGACCGACGTTCGGCCGGGATGAAGGGGGTCCTGGTCCGTGATCCGGCTCACGCGCGCCTCATGGAGGTTCAGGCGACCGAGCAACTCTTCCACGACCCCTTTGAGATCGTAGAATTCCAATTCCGCAGTTGCCTCGCTCCACTGCCTCTGCCATCTGAGTCCGGCCATGGCGATGACCAACATCTCTCGCTCCCCGGGCAAGTCTGCCTGGCGCGGGAGATAGACCCGCCCGATCTCGAACAGACGAAGACCGGGCTCGTCCGGGCGAAGATTGTTGGCGACACACTCCAAGAGGCTAGGGAGCAGCGACGTCCGCAGAATCTCCTGGTCGGGGGTCATCGGGTTCGCCAAGCGCAGCGCAGCCGGGAGGCCAAGCTCCGTCCCGGGGGCCATCTTGCCCAGGAGCCGCCGGCCGACCAGCGAGTACGTGATCACCTCTTGCAGCCCGCAGCCAATCAGCAGGTCTCTGAGCCGTTCGATGAAGCCATACATCGCCTGAGGAGGATGCTCCGGCAGGCGGCCCGCCATCGTCGTTGTGGGAATCCGGTCATACCCGATCAGGCGCGCCACCTCCTCTGCGAGATCGGCGGGGATTTGAATGTCGCTCCTGTGCTCCGGTGGCGTGATCAGAAGGGCTTGTCCATCTTCCCGGCAGGTAAACCCCAGTCGGCTCAGCACGCTTCGGGTCTGAGCCAGCGTCAACTCAATGCCCAAGACCCGACGAAGCTCCGCAGGGGTGAGCCTAAGTTCGATGGCCTCCCGCGGAGACGGATAGACATCCAGCACGCCGCGTGATGCTTTGCCCCCACATTCCTCCACGATAAATTTGGTGGCGCGTCTCAGCGCGAGGGTGGTGATGGCCGGCGGCAGTCCCTTGTCGAACCGGACAGATGCCTCGGTCCTGAGTCTCAGCGCACGGCAACTCCGGCGGATCGACACTGGATCGAAGTTGGCGGATTCGATCAGGACATTCTTCGTCTGCCCGGTCACCTCGGTTTCCGATCCACCCATGATGCCGGCGAGCGCCACCGGGCGCTCTGCGTCGGCAATCACCAGCATCCCGGGCACGAGAGACCGTGCGATGCCATCCAGCGTCCGGAGAGATTCCCCAGGCCTGGCGTGCCGCACCACTATTCGCCGGCCGAGGAGTGTGTCGTAGTCGAAGGCGTGCAAGGGTTGCCCATACTCGAGCATCACATAGTTGGTGATGTCCACGATATTATTGATCGGCCGCACCCCGACCGCGATCAGGCGGGCCTGGAGCCAGGAGGGCGAGGGACCAACCATGATCCCATGGATCAGGGATGCGCTGTATCGCAGGCACAGGTCGGGTGTAAGGATCTCGACCTGTGCCTGCCCCCTGACGTCAGGACCTTCCTCTTGGTACGCCAGATCAGGCAAACGGAGGGGCTGCTCAGTCAGGGCAGCCACCTCCCGAGCAACCCCCAACACCCCCAAGCAATCTGGTCGATTCGGCGTGATCTCGAGGTCGAGGATGGTGTCCCCCAACACCGTGGCCACCGGCAGGCCGACTTCAGCATCAGGCGAGAGGATCAGGACCCCCTCGTAGGCGTCTGAGATATCCAATTCTTTCTCGGAACACAGCACTCCTCGCGACTCCACCCCGCGAATCTTGACCACCTCCACGACCATCGGCTGGCCGGTGTTGGGGTCTATCAGCCGCGCGCCGACCGGCGCGTACGGAATCTTATCTCCCTCGTTGAGGTTCGTGGCGCCGGTTACGACAGTGACGCTCCCGCTACGCAACGCAATTTTCGCCAGCCCAAGGGACTCAACTGTCGGATGCCGGTCAATGGAATCAACACGTGCAATGACGATCCCGGGCCAACCATTGCCACGCTGTTCGATCCCGCCCACTTCGGTTCCTGACATCGTCAAGAGATGGGCCAGCTCCTTGGCGGGCAGCCCAATGTTCACATAATCAGCCAGCCACTTAAGCGAAACTTTCATGACTTTTCCGCCGGAGAATAGCGAGAGGCGTCAAATGCCCGACTTCCTCCATAAGCTGCACCTCGCTCCAACACGCCCCCTCACCCACCCCCTCTCCCCCCATAGGGGGGCGAGGGTCTCCTTCTGTTTCGATTTCCATGAAGGCAGGAGGCCAGTCGATCGCACAACACAACGATGTGTCTCAGGGAAACTGGCGGAGGAAGCGAAGGTCGTTACCGTGGAAGAAGCGGATATCTTCAATGCCGTACTTGAGCATGGCGATGCGCGCCGGCCCTAGTCCAAACGCAAACCCGGTGTAGTGCGCCGGGTCGTACCCGACGCGCGCCAGGACATGTGGATGGACCATCCCAGCGCCTAGAATCTCCAGCCATCCGGTCTCCTTGCAAAGGCGGCATCCGGCACCCTTACAGAGGAAACAGTCGATCGACATGTCTACCCCTGGCTCGACGAAGGGGAAATAGTCACACCGAAAGCGGGCCTTCCGGTCCTTGCCGAAGAGGCGACGGGCGAAGGTGTGCAGCGTCCCTTTCAGATCGGCAAAGGTAATATGCTCGTCAACAGCCAGCCCTTCGATCTGATGAAACTGGCTCTCATGGCTGGCATCCACCGCTTCGTAACGGTAACACTTCCCCGGAACGATGACGCGGACTGGTGGCCGGATCTGTTCCATAATGCGAATCTGCATCGGAGAGGTGTGGGTCCTCAGGAGCATCGGTTTGTCGATCCGCGTAGTCGCTGGATCGACCCAAAAAGTATCCCACATGTCCCGGGCCGGGTGATCCTCCGGGATATTCAGGGTCTCGAAGTTATAGTAGTCCCACTCGACCTCAGGCCCCTCCATGACGGCGAAGCCCATTTCCACAAAGATCCCGCAGATCTGCCGGATGATCTGCGTCAGGGGGTGCAGGCGGCCCAAGCTCGGCCGCCGACCCGGAAGGGTGACGTCGATCTGGTCTTTTCTCAGAACCTCGTCGCTTGGAATCGATTTGAAGGCTGCCCGGCGGGCTTCGATACTCTCTTCGATAGCCTTCTTGACCTGGTTTGCAAGTAAGCCGATAGCTGGACGTTCTTCTGGAGCCAAGGTAGCCAACTGACGAAGGATTATCGTGAGTCGGGCCTTGCGGCCCAAAAAATAGACGCGGGCATTTTCGAGCTGAGCAGCGTCGGCGCTCGTTTGAATCCGCTCGAGAGCCCCCGCTTGAAGATCCTCCAGCTCCTTTCGCAATGGCTCCACCCGACCTCCATAACAAGAAGCCCCGACGGGGTCGGGGCATGCCTCAAGCGACAGTCGCGAGGTGCTCAGGCAGCTACGTGCGCTCGGGCAGTCTCCGCCAGTTTGGTGAACGCTGCCGGATCCTGGGTGGCCAGCTCGGCCAGAACCTTCCGGTCGATAGTCACACCAGCCTTCTTCAGGCCGCCCATCAGGGCGCTGTACGAGAGGCCAACAAGGCGGGATGCCGCATTGATCCGCAGGATCCAGAGGCTGCGGAAGTCCCGTTTTCTGGCCTTGCGGTCGCGATAGGCGTAGCGCTTGGCCCGATCGACGGCCTCCTGCGCGCTCCGGTACGCCTTGCTTCGTTTTCCCCAGTAGCCCTCGGCCTCCTTCAGAACCCTCTTCCTGCGCCGCCGTGTCTTAAATCCACCTTTTGCTCGTGGCATTGTGTTCTCCCCGCCTCCTAGGTCGCCCTATGGGTACACCTGCCCTGCGCGGACTGTCTTCGCGCAAGCGACAGGTCATCGCGTACCTGAGTCGTTCAGTCCCAGCGTCATCGCCATTGTCGCCGTCTCTTACGGTCACTATAATTGATACGGGATGAGACGTCTCATCCGCGCGGTATCCGCCTTGGAGACAAGGCCGGGCTTTCGCAGGTTCCGCTTCCGCCGCTTCGGCTTGCCAGTCAGTAGATGGCTCTTGCCCGACTTGTGGCGCCGGAGCTTTCCCGTCCCCGTCACTTTGAACCGCTTGGCCGCCCCTTTCAACGTCTTGATCTTCGGCACCGCCCCTCCTCCCTGTCAATGCTTGGGGGCCAGGATCATGACCATGTTCCGGCCCTCCAGCTTGGGGTGTTGCTCGATCGCTCCCACCTCCTTCAGTGCGTCGGCGAAGCGGTCCAACTGCACCTTCCCGCGATCTATGTGGACCATCTCTCGGCCTCGGAACATCATCGTCACCTTTGTCTTGTTCCCTTCCTTCAGGAACCGTTCCGCGTGCTTGGCCTTGAATTGGAAGTCGTGATCCTCGGTCTTGGGTCGGAGTTTGATCTCTTTGACCTGAATGATCGTCTGTTTCTTCTTGGCCTCGCGCGTCTTCTTGCTCTGCTCGTACCGATACTTCCCATAATTCATGATCCGGCAGACCGGCGGTTTGGCTTCCGGCGCCACCTCCACCAGGTCGAGCCCGAGGCTCTTGGCGGTCTCGAGGGCCTCCTGAATCGGTAAGATTCCGAGTTGTTCCCCATCGGGATTAATCACCCTCACCTCTTTGATCCGAATCCGCTCGTTAACCCGGACACCTCTACTGATGGAGGCTCCCTCCTTCGCTTTGAGCCGGCCCGGTAACCGGGAGGACTGGCTTCAGTTCCTCTCGGATCGCGCCAACGAATTCACTGATCGCCATGACGCCCAGGTCTTTGCCGCCACGCTTCCGGACAGAGACCGTGTCTATCCTGGCCTCTTTGTCTCCCACCACGAGGATATACGGGATCTTCTGTACCTCGGCATCTCGAATCTTATAGCCGACCTTCTCGTTCCGGAGATCTACTTCCACACGCACCCCTGCCGCTCTCAGTCGGTCGGAGACCTGGTGGGCATATGGCTGGAAGCGATCTGCCACAGGCAACACCCGCACCTGCAACGGCGCAAGCCAGGTTGGGAAGGCCCCTGCGTGATGTTCGATCAACACCCCAAAGAACCGCTCCAGTGAGCCGAGAAGGGCGCGGTGGACCATGAAAGGCCGGTGCGGCCGGTTGTCTTCCCCGACATAGGTGACATTGAAGCGTTCTGGCAAGTTGAAGTCAAACTGGACCGTCGTGCACTGCCAGGGGCGGCCCAGTGCGTCCTTTACCCTCAGGTCGATCTTCGGACCGTAGAAGGCACCACCCCCCTCGTCGATCTGGTACTGCAGTCCTGCCTGGTCGGCAGCCCGGCGGAGCGCTTCGGTCGCGTCGTTCCAGAGGCTCAGCTCCCCGATCGCCTTCTCCGGCCGGGTCGCGACGTAGGCCTCATACGTATCGAAACCAAACGCGCGGAGGAAGAACACACTGAAATTGACGGCACGGCTCACCTCGCCAACCATCTGCTGCGGCGTGCAGAAGATGTGCGCGTCGTCCTGAGTAAATCCCCGAACGCGCAGGAGCCCGTGGAGCACCCCGACGCGCTCGAAGCGATAGACTGTTCCCAGCTCGGCGAAGCGCAGCGGGAGGTCCCGGTAACTCCGGACCTTCGATTGAAAGACCTTGATGTGGAAGGGACAGTTCATCGGCTTGATGTAGTAGTCGTTCCCTTCCATCTCCATTTTTGCGTACATGTACTCCTGGTAGAAATCCAGGTGGCCGCTGGTCTCCCACAACTTCGCCCGACCGACATGGGGTGTATAGACGATATCGTAGCCGTTCTTAAGGTGTTCCTCCCGCCAAAGATCCTCGATCAGCTTGCGGACGAGTGCGCCTTTAGGATGCCACAGGACCAGCCCCCCGCCCACTTCATCATCCATGCTGAAAAGATCCAGCTCACGGCCCAGACGACGATGGTCCCGCCGCTTCGCCTCCTCCAGGAGGAAAAGGTGCTGTTCCAGCGCCTCCTGTGTTGGAAAGGCGACCCCGTAGATCCTGGTGAGCATCGGCCGCCGCTCATCGCCCCGCCAATAGGCACCTGCCAGATGGGTCAGTCTGATGGCGCGGATGACCGACGTATCAAGGACGTGGGGACCTCGGCAGAGGTCCACGAAGTGACCGGTGGTATAGAAGCTGACCTGCTGCGCACCGGGATCAACCTCTCGCCCGAGTTCATCGAGCCCGGTGCCTCCGGCAGGGGCCCTCCCTAGATCTCGGATAGCCTCGAGGATCTCCACCTTATAGGGCTGGTTCAATGCCTTCGTCTTGGCGATCGCCTCTTCTAGCGGAACTTCAAGTCTGACGAATGGCAGTCGCTGCTCCGACAATTCGCGCATCTTGGCCTCAATAGCCGGGAGATCTTCCGGGATCAACGTGCGAGGCGGCTCGATGTCATAGTAGAAGCCGTCCTGGATCGCCGGGCCGATGGCAAATTTCGAGCCGGGGAAGAGGGCCTCGACGGCGGCTGCCATCAGGTGAGCCGCGCTATGGCGGAGCATCGAAAGGCCCTCCGGCGACGAGGCCGTGATAAACCTGATATGCGCATCCTCCTTGATGTGATTGCTCAGATCGACGGGCCTGCCATTTACCGTTGCCCCAATCGTCTCCTTCTTCGCCGCCGGGTCGACGACCTCTAACACACCCAGCACCGTCACACCGGAAGGGAATTCCTGGCGCCGTCCGTCATCCAGGCTTACAATAACCGATGATTTCCGGGGTTCATTCACCACTGTTCTCGCTGTTCAGAAAAAAAGGGCATCACATCGGCGTGATGCCCTTCCCCGCTCAAATCCTATCATACGAGAGAACAAGACGTGCCGGCAGACATGGTAGGCACGGGCGGTCTTGAACCGCCGACCTCTTGCGTGTCAAGCAAGCGCTCTCCCCCTGAGCTACGTGCCTAAACGTGCTCTCCTCCTTCGGAATCACCGCTGCATATCTTCAATCAATCAGGCCCATTCTGTCAAGGGAAAAGGGCATTTGCATACAGAACGACCACACTTCCTGTATCGGGTCGTGAGTGGAGATATTGAGGCGCTGCCCTCCGGAAGCATTAGTGCAAGAACGACAGAACGCCTCCAGCTAACCAAGAAATCCAGCATATTATTTCCCACCTCCGAACCTTTGGTTCATGAAACGAAAGAGGGCTCCCCAGCGGAATACTGAGGCAATATACGTCAATCGGCAAGGTCCCGCAACCTTTTGGCCACGAAGACGAAGAACCAGTAAAAATAACTGGTTGCCTCTTACCCACATCCAAGGTATTCTGAACCGCCGGACATCGTGAAGGGCCCGGCACATGAAACCGCAACGACTTACCCAGCACGTCCTTGTTGGCCAGCCGGAGGTTGCTCTAAATTGGGAGATGCTTGGTCATGGTCGGAATCTGCCCCACTAGCTCAGTCAGTCCGAACCCATCCCTGCCGGAGATCGGAGAGGCGTACATGATCTCCGAGAAGTTCGACCAGCTAACGATGGTCGGCCGACGGGCCCTGGTAACGACTTTGAGGTCTTCGCCGACCACGAGCCTGCCCACCAGGGCATCGTTAAGTTATGCTCGCCTGCCCAGTCCAACCCTCTTGGTGGCTGCAGTGTCATCGTTGGAACCTCAGTTTCCCGCCGAGGTGACGTAAGGCCCTTTTGGTTTGATGGTCCAGACCGTCGGAAGATCATGATCCGAGTTCACCCAGCCCCTTTGGTTGTGAGGAAGACACTCCATAGGGAATAAAAGGACGGCGTCCGAGGAGCATCCAAACAATGTTCGTAGTGATCCCAATACTATGTTTTGTGTTCACTTTCTTAACCTTCTACAAGAAGGCGAACGGAGAGGGTTGGCGTAGTGCATTCTTGTCGGCCTCCATCATCTGGGGGCTGTTGGTAACCATTATTACTGAATTCTTGAGTATCCCTAAATTGCTGACGTTCGGCTGGGTATTGGGATTGTGGGCAGGAACCAGTGCTGCATGGGCCGTTGTCGCCTTTCGTCTGATCCAGGGAAACGTGAAGCCTCGCCCCCTGCCAACGCTTCCACCGTCGGTAGCCATGTTGGTACTCGGCGTGACGATCATCGTCACGACAACCGGGTTCATTGCCGTCATAGCGCCCCCTAACACCTCAGATTCCATGACCTACCATATGAGCCGTGTTGTTCACTGGATCCAGAATCGGAGTGTCGCCTTTTATCCAACGCACATCCCGAGACAGCTCTATCAAAATCCATGGGCGGAATTCGCGATTCTGCATTTGCAACTTTTGAGCTCGGGAGATCGCTTTGCCAATCTCATCCAATGGTTCAGTATGTTTGGCAGCATTGTGGGCATCACCCTGATTGCGCAGCAACTAGGCGCAGGAACATACGGCCAAATTCTGGCTGCGGTAGTCACGGCAACTTTGCCTATGGGGATTCTTCAGGCGTCGAGCACCCAGAACGACTATGTGGTGAGTTACTGGTTGGTCTGTTTTGTGTACTATATCATGGCCTTGACGGTGACAGGCGCCACGGGTTGGTCTGCGGTCCTAGGAGCAGGGGTGAGCCTCGGGCTTGCGATCTTGACGAAGGCAACAGCCTATCTTTTCGCCATTCCGTTCTTGCTGTGGCTCGTCCTCTCCCGTCTCAGAACCGTGCGCTGGGAATCCTGGAAAGCCCCCTTGGTTATCATCGTGGTGGCGCTCTCTCTAAACGTCGGTCACTACGAGAGGAATAAGGACCTCTATGGATCTGCACTTGGCCCTGGGTCTGAGTGGGTTTCGGGGGAACAAAAATATGCGAATGGGGTATTCACCATCCCCTCGCTCATCTCCAATATGCTTCGCAACCTTGGGTTGCACCTCGGCACCCCCTTTAGGCGGATCAACGCGGCTACGGAGAGAGGAATCCGGTTACTCCATAGGCCCTTAGGGCTTAACGTTAGTGACCCACGTACAAGCTGGATTGGACTTGAATTCCATATACCGATCATGTCTAATCACGAAGACAGGGCTGGCAATCCTATCCATCTTGCACTTATTCTACTCTCTATTACCCTGGTCTTCATATTGCGGGGCTCGGAGAGGCTCGGAACCCTCCTCAAGTATCTCGTGGCGGTCACAACCGGATTTCTGCTCTTCAGTCTCTATTTGAAATGGACACCCTGGCATAGTCGCCTCCATCTCCCGCTTTTCGTGCTGTGGTCCCCAGTTATTGCGATCGTTTCATGCAAGATCACCAATCACAGGGTTGCAACATCCATTGCAACCGTGCTCTTGATCTCGGCACTTCCGTGGGTCTTCTACAACAAATCTCGGCCGCTCCTGGGGAAGAGCAATATCGTCCACACCGGCAGAATTGACCAATATTTTAGCAACCTCCCAACATTAAGGGAGCCTTACATCGGAGCAGCAGAGTTTTTGAATTCCAAGAAGTGTTTGCGCGTCGGACTCTCTTTCGGCGAGGATGATCCCGAGTACCTGCTTTGGGTGGCCTTGCAGGAAACCGCTAACACTATGCCTCGTCTCGAACATGTGAATGTACAGAACGTCTCACGTGTCAAATCACACATCGACCCCCTTACTGACTTCAGCCCTTGTGCTATCATTTCGACTCAGCCATTTCCACGCAAAGAGATGGCATTCAAAGGGCGGGTGTACGTTCTGGAATGGTCAAGGACTCCCGTGAGTGTTTTCATGGGGCGATAGGCCAGATTGTGCGTCCAATGAAGGGAGGGTCATGGCCTCTTATTGTGGTGAGGGTGTGGCGCCTGGTATCGGATGGTACTCGATTAAGCCGCTTGTATTTGTCCTCTAAGGGCAAAGGTGGCTCTGGAATTTTGTGCGGGGGCCGGATCACCTGGTAGTGAGTAGCCTCAGTTCCCCGCGACCGCCGGCACGGGCTCTCCTACCATTCTGAAAGGTGATTGGAAGTGACATAAACCTTGCGAACGGCTGAGGATTTCCCGAACCATTGAGGATCTGGAGGAGGCGCCATGCTGAATATCTTCGTACCCGAGATTTCGATCGCTGAAAAGGTGCTTCGCTCGATCGTCGTCTATCTCTTCCTGCTGGCGGCGTTCCGGTTCACCGGGAAGCGGCAGGTGGGCCAGCTCACGCCGTTCGACCTGGTCGTCCTGCTGATCATCTCGAACGTGGTCCAGAACGCGGTGATCGGCAACGATACCTCGCTCGGCGGTGGACTCCTTGGCGCTGCCACGATCCTCGTCTTGAATTACGCCATCGCCGAGGTCGCCTATCGGTCCAAGCGGGCGCGCCGTCTGCTAGAGGCCCAGCCGACACTCCTGATCCATAACGGGCGTATCCTCCATGACAATCTACAGCGCGAACGCGTGACGATCGATGAACTGCTCGCGGCCCTCCGGCGGAATGGGGTGGTTGAACCCTCGAAGGTGCGCTTCGCAGTCTTAGAGGAAAACGGCGCAATCAGCGTGATCCCTTGGAGGACCGAGGGTGAGACAAGCCATGAACCAGGACAGGGGGCCTGATCGGGTGGGCGGCAACCCTAAGCTGACCGTGCCGCAGGCGCTGCTCCTCACCGGCCCGCCCGGCAGCGGCAAGACCACCCTCCTCCAACAGGTGATCGCCCGGTTGGGAAGCAGAGCCGGAGGATTCTATACCACCGAACTCCGGGAGCATGGGAGCCGGGCGGGGTTTGAGATCGTCACGCTGGCGGGGGAGCGGGACCTCCTCGCCCATGTGCGCTGCGCCTCGCCGTATCAGGTGGGGCGCTACGGGGTGAACCTCGACGCGCTCGAGCGGGTAGGGGTTTCTGCCCTTCGGCGAGCGATCAGTGCCGGCCAGCTCGTGGTGGTGGACGAGATCGGCAAGATGGAACTCGGCTCGGCAGCGTTCCGCCACGCCGTGCTGGAGGCGTTGGAGGGCGGGGCATTTCTCCTAGGCGCCATCCTGCAGCCCGCCCATCTCTGGGCCGATGCCCTCAAACGAGATCGGCGGGTTTTGGTGCTCCCGGTGACGCGCAGCACCTGGGACGCGCTTCGCCAGCAGGTGCTCGACTGGGTGGCCGGCCTACCCGGTTTGCCCCCCGGCAAGATGCAATCTCAGGACAGAGCGGCTCGTGATCAACATCCCTGACGAGATGTCATACATCAGGTGAACGCGACTTGACGGCCGCAAGTGGCTATGGGACAATAAATTAGAAAGCAATCGTCATCACTTCCTGGACCTTCGGCCTCGTCTGGGCTTCCCTGTACAACCGCTGGACAAAAGATCAAACCTAGCTCTCGTCATGCCTGAGCCAGTTATTCCCGCTCAGCGTCACGGCGTTGAGATGGCAGCAACGCACTCAGGGGGCGCGGGAATTCCGGGCGATCCCGCATCAGCAGCATCCTGAAAGTGGCGGCGCGCTCTTGGGGATAAGGAGAGCGTCCCTCTTCATGGCGCGTACCGCACGGGGAAAAAGGAGATGCGATGTTTCTCAAGGATAAGCACTCCGGTAACCTGGTGGAGGTCCTTGACCTTAGCGCACTGTTCGATCCACTCAAGCCCGCCCTGATGGGCCGTTTACACGCCGGCGAGGAGATGCAAGACCCCACCTCCTTTGAAAAAACCGAGTTGATCTTTCTCTCTGGTGAAACCTTGCCGCGCTGCTGGCTGGATGTACACTATAGAAGCGCCCAGCCACCTGAGCGCCGCCGCCGTCCCACCTCCCCGGCTAAGCCTCGGAAAGCCGCTCGTAGTGGCTCCCGCCGAAAAAGGCCGCGACCGGCTTCCCGAGGCCGATCTCAAGCATGAGCTCGGCGGATGGAAGACGCTGGCAATCGTTCAGCGGTATGCGCACCTGTCGCCAGATCACAAGGGAGGGGCCTTAGGGTGTTTGATGCGCCGCCGAACTGACACTGGCACTAGCATCATCGAGGAGGCAAGAATTGGGGGGATTGGTGTGGAGAAAGGTAACTACTCAACAGGCTTGGTGCCGGGGGCGGGAGTCGAACCCGCATGGCTTGTGGCCGCAGGATTTTAAGTCCCGTGCGTCTCCCAGTTCCGCCACCCCGGCAAGGTTTCGCGTCTACGAATGCTTCATTCAGCCCATCACGCTTCTATTATTCCCCCTCTAGCTCCTAGGATAAAGGTTGAAGTATAGCATGAAATATTTACTATAAGCTATCGTTTCTAAAGAGGCTACTTTATAATGACAGTTCGCTATTGTCCAGACGCTCTCCGACGGAGATCCTCCTTCAACTCGTCAGGAGCTTTAGTTACAACGATATTCCCGGAGCGGACCACATAGACCGGCTGATCTATTTGGGTATCATATCGGTCGGTCCGGATAATCTCGCTCACCACAAGCTTGACCCGAATCCGGCTACCGTCCTCGGTCTCGTATTCGTTCCACTCCTCACGGAGCGTCCGGAAATCGAGGTCGATTCCGTCGACAGTCTCGTTACCCACCTGGACCTTGGTCCGCCTAGCCACGCGCTGTCCCCCCTCTCATTTGCTATGGGCCTCCCCGAATCAGGGGTAGAAGCTTCCGCCACTGCTCCGGTGTAAGCGTCGCCTTCGCCTTCTCGACCGTCTTGATCCGATCGAGACGGAGGTCGGTTCGAAGCGCCTCAGTGTTCCGGACTCTTGTCTCCACCTGAGCCAGATCAACCTGCTCCCGACTCAGGAGCCCCTGCAGCTCCAGTTCTATCCGCTGAAGCTCTGCTACCTGAAGATCTGCTTTTCGCTGGAAATCCCCACGCAGGGTTTCAAGGGCCCGGACCTGTTCAGGAGTAAGGGAGAGGTCCCGGGCATGCCAGAGCATCAGGGTGATGAGCGGAATGTGTTCCCCGAGGACGGGCCGAGCAGGCGCCTGACCCTCGAACGGGGAAGCCGGCGGTATCGGGGCGCAACCGATGGCCGTCAGCAGCGACAGAAGTGAAGCTGCGTACAACGTAGCCCTGATCCGGGAGAACGTCATCCATCTCCTCCCCCGGGAGGTGCCGGTTGCAGCAGTCGATTGGACTCGATCACGATGTCAACAGGGTTCCCAGAAGAAGCTTGGGCTGGAGTGGAGGCGGCGGGCGGACTCGAACCGCCGAATAAAGGTTTTGCAGACCTCTGCCTTAGCCACTTGGCTACGCCGCCATGGGATGGGCACTGATGACGTCATCGAGCAATTCAGTAGGAAGAGGACAAAGGGTGGGTACGGCGCTGGACACCATTCTTCGCTACTTCATCAATCAGGTGCGCATTCACCGCCTTGTATGTCGTCGGGTTGGAGCGGGAAACGGGATTTGAACCCGCGACCCTCGCCTTGGCAAGGCGATGCTCTGCCACTGAGCTATTCCCGCTCGCGAAAACACACTATAGCGTCGGCAGCCCCTTGTGTCAAACGAAAATCGCCCGGCCGTTCAGACGGAGAGGAGCTTGAGGACGGCCTCTGGATCGGCCTTGACCGTCACAGGTCCTTGCGACAGGCGGATGGCGGCGTCGGGATCTTTCAAGCCGTGTCCGGTGAGGACGCAGACAATCACCGTGTCCTTCTGGCAGCGGTTCGATCGGCAAAACTTGATGAGCCCGGCCACCGAGGCCGCCGAGGCCAACTCACAAAAGATCCCTTCGGTATGGGCCAGGAGACGGTAGGCATCGATGATCTCGCCATCGGAGACCATGTCAATCCGCCCGCCAGACTCCCGCGCAGCCGCCACCGCACCAAGCCAGCTTGCTGGGTTGCCGATCTGAATGGCCGAGGCGACGGTCTCGGGCCGGTCAATCACCTTCCCGTGGACGATCGGGGCCGCGCCTTCCGCCTGCCAACCCATCATCTTCGGCAAGGTCTTGATCCGGGCGTCCCTCAAGTACTCCTGATACCCCTTCCAGTAGGCAGTGATATTGCCTGCGTTTCCGACCGGAATGAAGTGATAGTCCGGGCTTCGGCCGAGCCGGTCGCAGATCTCGAACGCCGCGCTCTTCTGCCCCTCGATCCGGTACGGGTTCAGGGAGTTGACCATCGCGATTCCCTGATCTCCGGACAGCTCCCTCACGATTCGCAGGGCCTGGTCGAAGTTCCCCTCGATCTGTAGCACCTGGGCGCCATGGATCATGGCCTGGGAAAGCTTCCCTAATGCGATCTTCCCTTCGGGGATCAGCACAAAGGCGCGAAGGCCTGCCCGGGCGGCATATGCTGAGGCGGAGGCCGAGGTATTCCCTGTGGAGGCGCAGATAACGGCCCTCGCCCCCTCCTCTACCGCCTTACTGATGGCCACCGTCATTCCCCTGTCCTTGAAGGAGCCGGTAGGGTTTAACCCTTCGCATTTCAGATACACCTCCGCCGGGATCCCGAGAGCAGCTCGCAGTCGCTCGCCGCGTATGAGCGGAGTGTTCCCCTCATTGAGGGTGACGACCGGCGTCCGATCGCTCACAGGCAGAAACGCCCTATACCGGTCAATGATCCCTTTCCAGCTCGTTGCGCTCATGGCAGGCTCAGCTCGTCCCACCCTCGACCCTGAGGCACACGGTCTCCCTGCACACGACATCGAGATGGTCGATTGCCTTGAGCGAGCGTTGCATGTCGCCCTCCACCGCCTCGTGGGTCATCATGACGATCGGCACGGCGCTCTGCTCCTGGCGTCCCTTTTGGATGACCGACGCGATGCTGATGTTGTTGCTGCCCAGGATCCCCGCCACCTTCGAGAGGACGCCTGGTTTGTCGATCGCCATGATCCTGAGGTAGTAGCAGGAGCGGATCTGGGTCATGTCCTTGACCTCGGCCTCCTTATCGGATAGCTGCGGGAGTGGGACGGCTCTCGCAGTCCGATCCTGAAATAGACCCCTGGCGATCTCTGCGATGTCGCTGACGACCGCCGACGCCGTCGGCATCTGGCCGGCCCCCCGGCCGTAGAACATGAGAGAGCCGACGGCATCGCCGACGACATAGACGGCATTGTAGACACCGCCGACCGAGGCCAGCATATGATCTTCCGGAATGAGGGCCGGGTGCACCCTGGCTTCCAACTCGCCATTAAGCTGCTTGGCGATCGCCAGCAGCTTGATCCGATACCCCAGGTCCCTGGCATATTCGATGTCAGAGGCATCGATCCGCCGGATCCCCTCGATAAAGATCCGATCGAAAGGAACATAGGCGCCGAACGCCAGGGTCGCCAAGATCTGAAGCTTGTGGGCGGCGTCGATTCCATCCAGGTCCAGTGAAGGATTGGCCTCGGCATACCCTTTGGCTTGGGCCTCGGCCAGCACCTCGGCAAATGGTCTCTTGCTCTCTGTCATCGTCGTGAGGATGTAATTACACGTGCCATTCACAATGCCGGTAAACGAGCGGACCCGATCAGCAACCAACCCCTCTTTCACCGCCCGGATCAACGGAATGCCGCCGCAGACGCTGGCTTCAAACCCGATCGACACCTGATGAGCGGCGGCGGCCCGATAGAGTTCGAGACCGTGAGTGGCGAGAAGGGCTTTGTTGGCTGTCACCAGATGTTTTTTCCGAGCCAGCGCCTCCAGGCAGAACCGAAGCGCGGGATCATGGCCCCCGATCAGCTCCACGACGATGTCGATGGCGGGATCCTCGAGCACCAACCTCGCATCGGTGGTCAGCAGTGCCGGGTCCACATCGACATTTCGCAAACGGGCGATGTCGATATCGGCGATCCTACGAATCCCGATCGCCCCGCCGAGCCGCCGTTCCAGGAGGGCGCCATTCTCCTGGATGAGCTTCACCACCCCGGACCCCACCGTCCCGAACCCCAATATGCCGATCTGCACCGGTTTCATGGTGACCCCCCACCTCGCTTAGCTTCCCAGAGTCAATGCCAGTCCGCCTCTCCAGGCCCGCTCGAGCTCCCGGAGGGGAAGATCGATCGCAAATGTCTCGCCGCGAAGCCTGAACCTCGTCCCGCCCACGGTTCCGAGACGCGTGAGCGGCACCTGATGCCCTGCTGCAATCTCCTGAAGCCTGGGCCAGTCAGCCTCCCTGAGCGAGAGGATAACCCGCGACTGAGATTCTCCGAAGAGGAGGGCATCGGCACGGATCGCTCCGCCGAGCTCGACATCAACACCGATCGACGCCCCCACCCCCCTCATGCACGACTCTGCCATGGCGACGGCCAGCCCACCCTCTGAGCAGTCGTGCGCCGAGCGGACAACCCCCAGTCGAATCGCCTCAAGACAGGCGCGCTGGACGGCCCGTTCCGTCGCCAGATCCAAGGACGGCGGCTCACCCCGCATCAGGCCAAACCGCACCGCAAGATACTCGCTTACCCCCAGCTCTTCTCGAGTTTGCCCCAGCAGTGCCACCACATCCCCGTCAGTCTTGAACCACTGGTCTGTCGCGTAGATGATATCCTCCAGCAGGCCGATCATCCCGATGATGGGCGTGGGGAATATCGCGTGTCCCGACGTTTCATTGTAGAAGCTCACATTGCCGCCGGTGACGGGAGTCTGCATGGCACGGCAGGCCTCGCCGATCCCCCTTACCACCTCTGCGAATTGCCACATGATCGCCGGCCGTTCCGGACTTCCGAAGTTCAGGCAGTTGGTGACGGCGAGCGGCTCGCCGCCCGCGCAGACGACGTTCCGGGCTGCCTCAGCCACGGCAATTATTGCTCCCCGATAGGGATTTGCGGCACAGTAGCGGCCGTTCCCATCGACGGAAAGGGCCATGGCACGTCTCCCTCCGGGAAGTCGGAGGATGACGGCGTCCGATCCAGGCCCGATAATCGTGTTCAGGTACAGCATGTGGTCATACCGCTCCCAAATCGGCTCCTTGCTGGCGAGGTTCGGTGACCGGAGCAGTTCCAGAAGCGCCGCCGCATAATCGTCAGGCAGCGGGACATTCGACAGATCGAGCGGTGGCCATTCGTTGGCCTCCTCGGGACGAGAAATCGGCCGGTGATAGGCCGGCGCGCCGTCAGCCAGCGTGGTGGCCGGAATCTCTGCCACCAGCCTCCCCTGATCCAGGACCCGCAAGAGCCCACCCTCGGTTACCCGCCCAATCACCGCCGCGTCGAGGTCCCACTTCTCGAAGACGTCTCTGACCCGGTCCTCACTTCCCAGCCTGGCCACAACCAACATCCGTTCCTGCGACTCTGAGAGCATCAGTTCATAAGGAGTCATCCCTGGCTCTCGCCGAGGAACACGAGCGAGATCGATCTCGATCCCGGTGCCACCACGACTGGCCATCTCGGCAGTGGCACAGGTCAGCCCCGCCGCACCCATGTCCTGGACTGCTACGAGATCGTCCCCGTCCATCAGTTCGAGACAGGCTTCAATCAGTAACTTTTCTCGAAACGGGTCACCAACCTGAACGGTCGGACGTCTCCCTTCAGACGCTTCATCGAAGGAGCCTGAGGCCATCGTGGCGCCGTGGATGCCGTCGCGTCCGGTCTTGGCCCCGACATAGATGACCGGATTCCCGACCCCACCCGCCCTGGCGAAGAAGAGCCGATCCTTCCTGGCGATCCCGACACACATGACGTTCACCAGCGGGTTTGAGCTATACGGCTCGGCGAAGAAGGCCTCCCCGCCCACGGTCGGCACGCCCACCGCATTCCCATACCCCGCGATTCCGGCCACCACGCCGCAGAACAGGTAGCGATTCTTTGGGTCGGTCGGCGGACCAAAACGGAGCGAATCGAACAGCGCGATCGGTCTCGCTCCCATTGTGAAGATGTCCCGGATGATCCCCCCCACGCCCGTAGCCGCCCCCTGGTAGGGCTCGATGAAGGACGGATGGTTGTGACTCTCCATCTTGAAGACGAGAGCAAGACCATCCCCGATGTCCAGGACACCGGCGTTCTCGCCTGGTCCCTGGAGGACACGCGGACCCTTCGTCGGAAGAGTAGCCAGATGGACCTTTGAGCTTTTGTAGCTGCAGTGCTCCGACCACATCGCCGAAAAAATCCCCAGCTCGGTCAGGTTCGGCTCCCGACCCAGGATCGCCAGGATCCGTCCGTACTCATCAGCCGTGAGGCCATGCGACTCGACAAGATCGGGGGTAACGGAGACGATCATGAAGGGGGCCTTAGGCGCGGGCAAACGCATCAAGGATGGACGCGAACATCAGACGGCCATCCTCAGAACCAAGGATCGCCTCGGCGGCCCGCTCTGGATGAGGCATCAGTCCGAGGACATTGCGGCGCTCATTGCAGACGCCGGCGACATGGTCAAGCGAGCCGTTAGGGTTCGCATCCTTTGTGAGCTCTCCCCTCTCATCGCAATAGCGAAAAACAATCTGGTCGTTGTCCACCAACTGGCTGAAGACGCCTTGGTCGATGTAGTATCGCCCTTCGCCATGCGAGATCGGCATCCGCACCACCTGCCCACATTGCATGGCGGAGGTGAACGGGGTGGTTCGGCTCTCCACCCTCAGATTGACCCATTTGCACCGGTAGTGCAAACAATCATTGCGCAAGAGCGCGCCGGGCAACAGCCCGGCCTCTGTCAAGATCTGAAATCCGTTGCAGCTCCCGAGGACCAGCCCGCCTTTCTGGGCGAACCGGGCCACCTCTCGCATGACGGGGGAGAACCGCGCGATCGCGCCAGTCCTGAGGTAGTCGCCATGGGCGAAGCCTCCTGGTAGGATCACGCATTCGGACCCTTTGAGGTCAGCCTCCTTATGCCACAGGTAGCAGGCTTCCTCCTTCAGGACATTCACGACGACATGATAGAAGTCCTGCTGACTCCAGGAGCCGGGGAAGACGACGATGCCGAACTTCATGTCCCAGGTTCCTCTCCCTCGCGGGGATTCTATTCCCTGTCTACGACCCTTCGGGGGAGCTTGCCAGAAACACTGTCGGTCTCCCCTTCTAGATCAAAGGTGTAGTCTTCAATAACCGGGTTCGCGAGGAGCCGCCTGCACATCTCCTCGACCTGTGCCGTGGCCTCCTCCCTGGTCCGGCCGTCCAGTGTGATCACGAGGAACTTCCCGATCCGAACGTCTCCGACCCCCTTGAACCCCAGTGTCTCAAGGGCAGATTTCACCGTGTCGCCCTGAGCGTCGAGGACCCCAGCCTTCAAGGTCACGTAGATCTTGGCGGTCAGCATAACGCCCGTTCCATGTTCCAGGTTCCGGGTTCCAGGTTAAGCTTCGAAGCCTCGGGTTTCATATCGCAAGTTTCAAGTTCCCGGCGATTCCAGACTCCCTCTTTTGACTCGGAACTTGGCACCTGGAACTTGGAACTCTTGAGTATTCAGAGGCCGACGCGAGCGAAGATGTCATCCAGATGTCGCAGATGATAGCCCAGATCGAAGCAGTTTTCAACCTCGGCAGCCGAGAGATGACGGGAGATTTCCGCGTCGGCCAGCAGAAGGGGCTTGAACGGCTTGTGTGACTCCCCGGCCTTCATGGCATTTCGCCTCACGAGCCGGTAGGCCTCATCTCGACTGAGACCCTTACCCACCAGGGCCAGCAGGACCGCTTCCGAAAAGATCAACCCCTGCGTCAGCTCCAGGTTCTGCCGCATCCGATCGGGGTAGACCCGAAGTCCCTCCAAGATCTCCCGGAATCGAACCAACAGGTAGTCAAGCAGGATGGTGGCGTCGGGAAGGACGACCCGTTCCACAGAGGAGTGGCTGATATCGCGCTCATGCCAGAGGGGAACATTCTCCAGGCTCGCCTGGGCGTAACTTCTCAGCAGCCTTGCCAACCCGGACACCTGCTCGCAGGCGACAGGGTTCCGCTTGTGAGGCATGGCAGACGACCCCTTCTGGCCCTCGACGAATGGTTCCTCGACTTCACGTACCTCAGTCCGCTGCAGGTGGCGGATCTCGGTCGCGAACTTATCCAGGGAGGTCCCGATCAGGGCAAGCGTCAGCAGAAATTCGGCGTGCCGATCCCTGGAAATAATCTGGCTAGAGATCGGTGCTGGCATAAGCCCGAGCCGAGTACAGACGTACTGTTCCACGAACGGCGGCAGGTGAGCGAAGGTCCCGACGGCGCCAGAGAGTTTACCATAGGCAACAGTTTCCTTGGCCCGCCTGAGGCGGTCGAGATCGCGGCCCGCTTCGCTATACCAAAGCGCGAGTTTCAAACCAAAGGTCACCGGCTCGGCATGAACGCCATGCGTCCGACCGACCATGACCGTCTGCTTGTGGCGACGGGCGAGATCAGCGAGAACCAGGCGGAGGGCCTCCATGTCTTCTATGAGAATGCTCGCAGCTTGCTGAAGCTGAATGGCGAGGGCGGTGTCTACCACATCATAGGAGGTCAGCCCAAGGTGGAGATAGCGCGCCTCCAGGCCAACCCGCTCCGCCACCGCCGAGACAAAAGCGATGACGTCGTGGCGGACTTCCCGTTCGATCTCCTGAATGCGGTGAAGATCATAGCCGGCGCGCTCCCGGATCACGGCCAACGCCTCGCGCGGCACTTTGCCCAGCTCGGCCCAGCCCTCGCACGCCAACAGCTCGATACGAAGCCAGGTATCGAATCGGTTCTGTGGCTCCCAGACAGACACCATCCGAGGAAGCGAATAGCGAGGGATCATCGTTCGTCCTCTTTACACAAGCCTCTGGCTCCGGTCACTTCGTGGCGAAGACACCCCGTCGAGACAACAAGGCCTGTCCTGAGCTCCGTCGAAGGAATGGGGTCGGCAGGAGAGGCCGTCAGGAAAGCAGGGCGGCCTGGGGAACAGGACCAATAGAGGTGATGGCGAAGGCCTCGTCGCGTAAAATCCGCCTGGCGAGCAACTGGAACTGATCGATTGAAACCGCTTCAATCCCGGCGATGATCTCATCCAGATCATGGTTGCGCTCGAAATAGAGCTCCGTCTTGGCGAGGCGAGTCATCCGGCTGCTGGTCCCTTCTAGACCGAGGAGGAGGTTGCCTTTAAGCTGATCCTTCGCCTGTTGCAGATTGCGGGGATCGACCGGCTCAGTCCGCAGGTGGGCGCACTCTGCGCGAATCAGGTCCACGACCTGGTTAGAGGACTCGGGATTGGTCCCGGCATAGACGACCAGGAGGCCACAGTCGCGATATGAGGCCTGGTAAGAGTAGATCGAGTACGCTAGACCACGTTTCTCGCGAACCTCCTGGAAGAGCCGCGAACTCATGCTGCCGCCCAGCATGGCATTCAGCAGGTAGACGGCGTAGCGATCCTCATGGGCATAGGGAAGACCGTCCATCCCCAGGCACAGGTGGAGCTGGGCCGTGTCACGCTCCTCAACCCTCACGGCCGCCGTGGAGATCGGTGCTGGGGGGTCGGAGTGAAAGCTTCGGCCCTCAAAACCATCAAACACCCGGTGCACCTGGTCTACCAGGTGGTCGTGCTCCAGGTCGCCGGCAGCGGCCACCACGATGCGGTCGGGCCGATAGAAGCGGTCCATGTGGCGGCGGATGTCGGCTTGCGTGATGAGGAGCACGGTCTCCTTCTGACCCAGGATCGGTCTGGCGACCGGGTGGTCCCCCCAAATCGCCTCGGCAAAGAGGTCATGAACCAGGTCATCAGGAGTATCTTCCACCATCTTGATCTCCTGGAGCACCACCTGCCGTTCTCGATCGATATCCTCGGGGTCGAGCCGGGAGTGGAGGAAGGTATCGGCTAAGATGTCAATGGCCAGGGGAAGATGCTCGCCCAGAACCTTGGCAAAGAAACAGGTGCTCTCCCGGCTGGTGAAGGCGTCCAGGGTGCCGCCAATGGCATCGATCGCCCTGGCGATCTCCTCCGCGCTCCGCCGATCCGTCCCCTTAAACAGCATATGTTCGATGAAATGCGAGACACCAGCCACCTCCGGCGTCTCGTCCCTGGACCCAACCCTGACCCAGACTCCTATCGAGGCCGACTTGACGGATGGCATCCGCTCGGTGAGCACCACCATCCCGTTTGGCAGAACATGGCGGTTGTAAAAAGATGTCGTCATAGGTCAGGAGGACCTTCCCTCGGCCTTCCTCTCGCCTTCAGGCTCCAATACCTCTTTGCGACTGAGCCGGATTTTCCCGTTCTTGTCAATGTCGATCACCTTGACCGTGACTTCATCCCCTTCCGACAGGACCTCCTCCACCCTTTTCAGGCGGTGCTCAGCAATCTGGGAGATGTGTAAGAGGCCATCGGTGCCGGGAAGAATCTCGACAAACGCACCGAAATCCATTATCTTGACCACCTTGCCCAGGTAGACCTTGCCAACCTCAGGGACCTCGACAATCTTGCTGATGATCGACAGTGCCTTCTGGGCCGCCGCCTCATCGACCGAGGCGATTTCGACCCGCCCGTCGTCGGAGATATCGATCTTCGCCCCGGACTCCGCCACGATCCCACGGATCACCTTTCCGCCTGGACCGATCACATCCCGGATCTTATCCACAGGGATCATGATCGTGATAATCCGCGGGGCGTAGACCGAAATGCTCGGCCTTGGCTCGGCAATGGCACGGTCCATCTGACCCAAGATGTAGAGGCGGGCGCGCTTGGCCTGGTCCAGGGCCTTTGCCATGAGTCCGGCGATGATCCCTTGACTCTTGATGTCCATCTGCAGGGCGGTGACCCCCTTCCGGGTACCGGCCACCTTGAAGTCCATGTCACCCAGGTGATCCTCGAGCCCGATGATGTCGGTGAGGATCGCCGTCCGATCCTTTTCCATGACGAGCCCCATCGCCACCCCTGCCACCGCTGACCGGATCGGGACCCCAGCATCCATCAGGCTCAGGCTCGCCCCGCAGACCGTTGCCATGGAGGATGACCCGTTCGACTCGAGGATATCCGAGACGATCCGAAGGGTATAGGGAAATTCCTCCTTCGGCGGCAGGACCGCGAGAAGAGCCCGCTCGGCCAGCGCCCCATGCCCAATCTCACGGCGACCGGGGCCGCGCATGAACCTGACCTCGCCGACGCTGAACGGCGGAAAGTTGTAATGCAGCATGAACCGTTTGGTCCCCTCGCCCTCGATGTCATCCAATCGCTGCTCGTCTTCGGAGGTGCCAAGCGTCGTGGTAACAAGGGCTTGAGTTTGACCCCTGGTGAAAAGGGCTGATCCGTGAGTCCGGGGGAGGACTCCGACCTCGGCGCTGATCGGCCGAACGTCCTCGAGTGCCCGACCATCCGCCCGCCGTCCCTCCTCCAGTATCATCTGGCGCAATTCCTCATGCTCGATCGCTTCGAACAGCTCTCTGACCACTGCCTTCCGGTCCTCTGGCTCATCGCCAAAATGGGCCATCACCTCATCATAGAGTTGCTGTCGACGGGTGCGGTGCTCCTCCTTCTCGGCAACCCCGGCGAGGGTGCGAAGCCCCTGTCGAGCCAGGTTGCTCACGCGCTCACGCAACTCCGGATCAGGAAGTGGAGTCTCGAAGGGCGCCTTTTCGACCCCAAGCTGCTTGGCCAGCTCCAGCACCATGTCAATTAGGACCAGAATCCCCTCATGGCCGAACTCGATCGCCTCAACCATCAACTCCTCGGACACCTCTTTGGCCCCGGCCTCGATCATCACCACAGCGGCCCGGGTCCCCGCGACCACCAGATCGATGTCGGCCCCTTCCTGCTGGGCATAGGTCGGATTGAGGACGAACCTGCCGCTAACACGGCCCACCCGAACGGCGCCGATCGGCCCGAGGAACGGAATCGGCGAGATGGTCAGGGCGGCGGACGCGCCCAACACCGCCAGGACGTCAGGGTCATTCTCCTGGTCAGCGGACAGGACGGTGCCAATAATCTGGACATCTTGTCGATAGCCCTCCGGGAAGAGCGGGCGGAGTGGGCGATCGATGAGGCGGGCGGTGAGGGTCTCCTTGTCATGGGGGCGGCCTTCTCGCTTGAAGAAGCCGCCCGGGATCTTGCCCGCGGCGTAGGCCCGTTCCTGGTAATCGACCGTGAGGGGAAAGAAGTCGATTCCCTGACGTGCCTGCTTGGAGGCCACCGCCGTTACCAAAACGACCGTGTCGCCAAACCGGACTAACACCGCGCCGTCGGCCTGCTTGGCAACACGCCCGGCCTCGATGCTCAGCGATTTGCCTTCGATGATCCGCTCCACACGACCGTTCATTTACGAATTCCTAACCTTTCGATGATCTGCTTATACCGGTTAGCATCCTTACTCCTCAGGTAATCTAGGAGCTTGCGGCGCCGCCCGACAAGGCGGAGTAATCCCCGCCTTGAGTGGAAATCTTTCTTGTGGACTGTCAGATGTTCGGTGAGATACCCGATTCGCCCGGTAAGGAGAGCGACCTGCACCTCCGGAGAGCCGGAGTCAGTGTCATGAAGCCGATACTGCCCGATCGTCTCTTGCTTATTTGCGGACGCCTTGACCACGAAGTCATTTCCTCCTTTCTTCTCAAGCAGATACCCGCATCCAAGAATACGATATCATAGGCCACTAGGGGAGTAAAGCCCATTCTTCCGGAGAAAAACGAGGGAAGCCAGCGAAGACCTCGTCTGCGTTCCTCCTGTCGTATTCGATCTGTTGCCGAAGCAGCTGAGGGTTCTCGAACCGCCGCTCGTCCCGCAGGCGTCCGAGGAAGAAGAGCGTGAGCGTCTCCCCGTACAGCTCTTCGCTTGCCTCAACCAGGTGAACCTCGACTCGGCGCGCGCCTCCGCCGAAGGTCGGAGCGGTCCCGATATTAACCAGGGCGCGTTGCAGCCCCATGCGGAACCACGCCTGGCAGGCATATACGCCGTTCGGAATCAGCAAATCGGCCGTGGCCGGCAGGTTAGCCGTCGGGTAGCCCAGTCCCTTTCCTCGCCCCGCCCCGCGCTCGACCTCCCCCCGAATGGCATAGGGCCGTCCCAGAAAGCGGGCAGCTTGGAGCACCTCGCCCTGGGAGAGCAAGCCACGAATGAGGGTGGAGCTCACAATCTGGCCGTCGACTGTCATCGGAGGGACCACATCGAGCCCAAACTGGTACTCTTCTCCAAGCGTTCGGAGGGTTTCTGGGGAGCCGGCCCTGGCCTTGCCGAAGGCGAAGTCGTATCCGACACACACAAATCGTGCTCGGAGTCGATCGACCAAGTAGGCTTTGACGAAATCGTGTGGCGGGGTGTCCGCCAGAAAAGGGGTGAAGGTCACTGCAACCAGGAGATCGATATCGAGAGCTTCGATGATCTCCCGTTTGATCGGCAATGGAGAAATAAGAGGCGGGGCCTTTGAAGGGTTCACCACTTCGAGCGGGTGTCGCACGAAGGTGAAGACAACCGCCGTTCCCCGCTCCTGGCGGGCCCGCCGTACCACCCGACCGAGGATCTCCTGATGCCCGAGGTGGACGCCATCGAAGGTTCCGAGCGCCACCACCGCATAGGGATAGTCATGCTCCAGATCCTCCACCCGCTCGACGACGATCATTGCCCGGCCAAGACCCGCACCGGTTTGAGGACCACTCGGCGCGGATCGGTCGCCGCGAACTCCCGGCCGGCAACCGTCGCCTCGGCAAGGGACAGGAGCTGGCGCCGGTACCCCAGCACCCGAACTAAGTCTCCCTTCTCCACCTCAGGGGGGAAGCTGAGGAGCGCAGCAGCCACCGTCCCGCTCCCTTGGACGACCGCTCGAGAAGACTCGGGGTGAACCCGGACGGCAGGAAGGTGCCCCAAAGCCTCCCCCAGGGGGATCAGCACCTCGCAGATGCGCCCCTCCTCAACGATCTCCCTAAGTTGTTCCAAGGTGAGCGCCTCCTCGACCAGGAAGCGGCCTGACCGGATTCGTGTCAGTGCATACAGGTGCGCGCCGCATCCGAGCGCCCGGCCAATGTCGTCGCACAGCGTGCGGGCGTAGGTACCCTTGGAACAGCTCACCCGCATCCTGATGAAGGGTACTTCGAGCCAGATGAGGGTGAGGTCGTAGATCTTCACCGTGATCGGTTCGCGTTCCACCGTTTCGCCGCGCCTGGCCAAGCGATAGAGGCGCTCGCCGCGATACTTCTTAGCTGAAAAGAGAGGCGGCACCTGTTGGATCTCTCCGACGAAGCTCTTGATGATTTCCCGCAGCTTGACAGGGTCCACGGCGATGTTGTCGGTCTGGGACAGAACCTTGCCGTCAGCGTCCAAGGTGTCGGTCGTGATCCCCAGCCGCACAGTGATCAGGTACTCCTTGTCAGCCTGAGTGAGAAACTGCGCGATCCGAGTGGCACGTCCGACGCAGAGCGGCAGGACCCCGGTGGCCCTCGGGTCGAGGGTGCCAGTGTGGCCCACGCGGCGAATCTTCAGCAGCCGTCGCACCACGTCCACCACATCGTGAGAGGTTATCCCCTCAGGCTTATTGATGTTTAAGACCCCGCTGAGCTCCATCGTATGTCTCAGGGTCACCCAACCATGGTGGGTGCCCAACCCGATCCCCGCTGGCGGGCTCGCAGCCGCTCTACAGTCTCCCATGGGACCTCTACCGCCCCCAGCTCGGCATCGGCGACGACCCCGCCCCCGTGAAAATCGCTCCCGCCAGTGGGAACTAACCTGTGTCGGTCAGCTATCGCAAGAAGCGATGCTGTGATCTCAGGGGTGTACCCCTTGTAGTAGGCCTCGATCCCTTCTAAGCCCGCCTCCGCCATGGCTGGAAGCAGTCGCGGGAGGTCCAGCCGATAGTCGCTCGCTCCCACGATGATCGGATGTGCCAAGGAAGGTACGCCGCGCGCCGCCCTGATCAGATTGACCGCTTCCTGGGGAAGGAGCTTCCGCCCCTCAACATAGCCCGGGCCTCCACGTTTCAGAAAGTGCGAGAAGGCCTCATTCACCGACCCCACGTAGCCCCGCTCCACAAGGGCCCTGGCGATATGGGGCCGTCCCACCGAAGATCCCTGCGCAATCGCCCTCACACGATCCCAATCAAGCGGGCACCCGAGTTCTCCCAGTCTCTCTACCATTGCTCGGGCTCGCGTGACCCGGCCCTCCTGAAGCTGGCACAGGGCCTGCTGCAGGAGGCGGTCGCCTACATCAAGGAGGTAGCCGAGGACGTGGATCTCGTCGCCGTCCAGGTTGGCGCTCAACTCGATCCCCGGGATCACCTCGATCGGAAGGCCGGAGGCCGCGTCTTGCGCTTCCTGGATCCCATCAACGCTGTCGTGATCGGTCACGGCCATGACGCGGATCCCGATGAGGCTGGCGGCCTTCACCAGATCCGCCGGCCGAAGCACCCCATCGGAGACCGTGGTGTGAAGGTGCAAGTCCACGCGACTCGCCATCGTCACGACTCCGTCGTCCTGTCGGCCTCGATCTGCCGGAGCAACTCAGCCACATGCAGCTCCTCCTCCAGCGAGTCATCGCCCAAGAAGAGGAGTTCCGGCGCATAGCGCAGACAAAGCCGACGCCCCAACTCGCCCCGAAGGAAGCCCGCCGCCCTCTTCAGACCGATCAGCGCCTGCCCGCCTCTCGCCAAAGAGATATAGATTCTCGCGTGCCGCAGGTCGTCACTCACCCTGACACGGGTGACCGTGACGAAACCGATCCTCGGGTCCTTGACCGAACGTAAGATGAGGCGACTAATCTCTTCCCTTATCAGTACACCAACCCGCTCGGCGCGCTTGCCTTGCATTAGCGCATCATCCATGGCCGACAAATTGTCGGGCTCAATGAGTCACCAAGTCGATCTCGTAATCGAGAATCCGGGCGTCGGCGTCACCCTCGATCAGGTTCACCACCTTGGTCAGGGTCTCATCCACCAGCCGAGAATTGTTGCTCACGCAGGCGATCCCCAGTGTGGCGCGCTGCCAGTCATCAAGACGATCGACCTCGGCGATGGAGACATTGAAGCGGCCTTGGACGCGATCCTTGATGCTCTTGACAACCCGACGTTTGCCCTTGAGAGAGCTGTTGCCAGCGATGTGCAGTTCGACGCGGCAGGTTCCGACAGTCATGGCTAATAGAGTTCCAGGTTCCTGGTTCTCATGGTCTTCTAACTTGGAACGTGGAACTTGGCACTTGGAACGTGGCTACAGTTTTTGGGCGACTGCTTCAAGTTCATAGATCTCCAGGATATCGCCAATCTTGACGTCATTGAAATTCATCAGGCCGACCCCGCATTCGAAAGCGCTCTGTACCTCTCGGACATCCTCCTTGAAGCGGCGAAGGGACCCGACCTTGCCCTCGTGGACCACCTTGCCATCCCGGACAATGCGGACCGGGCTGTCTCGGGTCACCTTGCCCTCCACAACGAATGAGCCGGCAATGACCCCCACTTTGGGCACTTGAAAAATCTGACGAACTTCCACACGGCCCACCGGCCGCTCGACATACTTCGGCTCCAGCAGGCCCTCCATTGCCCCCCGGATCTCGTTGATGGCGTCGTAGATAACGGTGTAGAGCCGAATCTCGACCTTTTCCTGTTCGGCCAGCTTCTGGGCCTTTGGCTCAGGGCGCACGTTGAATCCCACAATGAGAGCGTTAGAGGCTGACGCCAGCATCACGTCGGTTTCGTTAATCGCCCCGACGGAAGAGTGGATCACTTTCAGCCTGACCGCCTCGGTGCTGATCCGTTCCAGGGATTCGCGGAAAGGCCCGATGGAACCCTGGACGTCTCCCTTGATGATCATCCGGAGTTCCTTAACCTCTCCCTCCTTGATGCGGCGATGCAAATCCTCTAGGGTCACTCGTTTCTTCGAGACGATCATTCCCTCGCGATGCTTCTGCTGCCGACTGAGCGCGATCTGCCGGCCCTTCCGCTCGTCGGCCACCACGACAAAGCTATCCCCGGCCATGGGCACCCCGGAAAGCCCCAGCACCTCCACTGGGGTCGCAGGACCGGCCTCCTGGACCTTTTTCCCCTTGTCGTTGATCATGGCCCGCACCCGGCCTGAATGCAATCCGGCGATGATCACATCCCCCACCTTAAGGGTCCCCTTCTGCATCAGCACTGTCGCGACCGGCCCTCGCCCGCGATCCAGCTCGGCCTCGACAATGACCCCCTTCGCCGGTCTGTGGGGGTTCGCCTTCAGTTCCTGAACCTCGGCGAGCAGGAGCAGCATCTCCAAGAGCTGATCCATCCCGACCTTCTTCTTGGCCGAGACTTCCACAAAGATCGTCTGCCCTCCCCACTCTTCCGGTACCAGGCCGTGCTCCGCGAGCTGTTGCCTCACACGGTTCGGATCCGCGCCGGGTTTATCGATCTTGTTGATCGCTACTAGGATCGGGACCTTGGCGTCCTTGGCGTGGTTGATTGCCTCTATGGTCTGGGGCATCACCCCGTCATCGGCTGCCACCACCAAGACCACGATGTCGGTCGCCTGCGCTCCACGCGCACGCATGGCGGTGAACGCCTCATGGCCAGGCGTGTCCAGGAATGTGACCTTGCCAGTAGGCAGATCGACCTGATAGGCACCGATGTGCTGAGTGATCCCGCCCGCCTCCGAGGCGATGACATTGGTCTGGCGGATTGCGTCCAGCAGCGAGGTCTTGCCGTGATCGACATGACCCATGATGGTGACCACCGGGGGTCTGGGCTGCAGTAGCGAGGGGTCCTCAACCTCTTTCGCCTCGACCGCAATCTCCTCCAGGGGCATCACCTCAACCGCGAACCCTAACTTGTCGGCCGCAGTCTTTACCAGCTCCACATCAAGAGGCTGGTTGATAGTGGTCATGATCCCCATCTTGATCAACCTCTTGATGATCTCACTAGGGCTCATCTGGAGCTTTTCCGCCAGCTCCTTGACGGTGATCGCCTCCGATATCTTGACAGTCGGACGGGGTGCGGGGGGCGCTTCGGGCTCGGCTAGTTCTACCTGGCTCGGGGGTTGAGAAAGTGGTGTGGAAACGGCTAGGTCATCCTCAGGCACACGAACGGGCGGAGGCGGCACTTGAGTGACGGATGCTTCCGGCTTCACAGCAGCGGGGGCGGCCGGCGGCTGGACAGCCGGCTCTACCGGCACATGGAGGGGCTGTTCGAGGACCGCCGTCACCCTGGATGACTGCGGCGAAGGGGCCACCTTGGGTTTCTGGCCCGCCTTCGGCCCAACCGGACTCAGCTTCGGCTTCCTTTCTGCCATCGGTTTGGGCCTCGGTTTTGGCTTTACCTCGGCAATCTTCGCTCCAGCAAGCCGCCGGGCTGAGACCCTGTGCGTGGTCGGTGTCGGCCCTTCGACCTTGCCGGCTCTGGGACGCGGCTTCGCCACGGGCTTGGCGGGGACCACCTGAGGCGGAGGACCGGACTCCATGGGTTTCGCCTTGGGACGCGTTTTCTTCTTCGGCACCTCGGATGTGAAGACCGACCTCGCGCGGTCCTCATTCACGTTGCTGCTGTGGCTCTTGAGTTTCAAGCCCGCCTTGTTCAGCCGGTTTAGTAGCTCCTTGCTCGGAATGTCGAGCGCTTTGGCCAGCTCGTGGACCCTAATCATTCCCACGCCAGATCACCTCCAAACCTTCCGAGCCTCGGCTCGGCCCAGTGGATAGATGGCCTCACCATGGGCGCCGCGGCCTGCTTCTGCCTCCTTTGGGACCTTCGCGAGAACCGACATCACCGCCTCCGCAAAGTGTGGATCCGTCACCGCGACGCACGCTCGAGGAGTGCTTCCGACTGCGGCCCCCAACTCCACCTTGCCCAGGCTAGAGTGGCATGCAACACCTCCCTCTGCCGCCAGAGCCCGAATCTTCGCGATCGAGCTCGCCGAAGCGTCTGCCGCGGTCAGGACCACTCGAGCTGCATGGCGTCTCAGGGTGGATTCCACCGCTTCTGCACCTGAGACGACCTTCCGGGCCCGGCGGGCAAGCCCAAGAAGCGAGGCCACCTTGCGGCAGACCCGCTCCCGGATCAACGCTTCGAGGGCCTCCACCTCTATCGGCAAGAGCGCCACCTTGAGACAGCGCGCGAACTCACCGCGTTTCACCGCCTGCTCCAGGCAGGAGCGCCGCGGACACACATATGCACCGCGACCGGATCCACTGCCCAAGTCGATACCCAGCCCTCCACCCGGCGCCAGATAAACACGAATCAGCTCCGTCTTGGGCCGGATCGTGCGGCAAGCGACGCAAGACCGAAGAGGCGGAGAGGGCATCTACCCTGTCTCCTCCACCGCGATCGCAGCTTTCGCGGCCTCGATCAACTTCCTGGCTGTCTTGGGGCCGATCCCCTCTATCTGGACCACAACCTCCTCCGATGCGTCGGCCAATTTTTGATAACTGTCCAGACCGGCATCGATTAGGCGACCGGCTAACTTCTCGCCTACACCCGGCAGCTCCGCCAGCAGTTCCACTCCAGCAGCGGAGCTGGCCGCCGCGGCCGCCCTGGCCTCCAACTCTGCCCTCGATCGCTCCTCCGATTCCTTCTGAAGCTCGCCCCGGCTCTTGATGTCTACTTTCCATCCCAATAATAACTTGGCCGCCAAACGCGCGTTCTGTCCCCGTTTCCCAATGGCCAGGGAGAGCTGATCGTCAGCTACCAGCACCTTCAGGGTGTGCGCCTCCGCCGCGATTTCGACGCTCACGATCTCGGCAGGGGCAAGCGCGCTTCGGACGAAGGCAGCCGGATCGCCCTTCCAGGCGATCACGTCGATCTTTTCACCCATTAGCTCCCTTACGATAGCCTGAACCCGACTGCCCCGGTATCCGACGCAGGCTCCAACTGGATCCACGTTGCCATCTCGTGAGGCCACAGCCACCTTGGCTCGCTCGCCGGCATCCCGAGCAACCGCCTTGATCTCGACGATCCCTTCATAGATCTCGGGAACTTCGATCTCGAACAGCTTGGCCAGGAGACCTGGGTGCGTTCGCGAAAGGATAATCTGAGATCCCTTCGGCGACTTCTTCACATCCAGAACATACGCCCGAACCCGATCGCCGATCCTATAGTCTTCACGTGGGAGCCGTTCCCGGGGGGGGAGCATTGCCTCGGCCTTCCCAAGATTTACTATGACGTTGCCCTTGATGACTCGCTGAACGACACCGTTGACCAACTCACCCTGTCGCGCCTTGAAGCTCTGAAAAATGCTCTCCCGCTCCGCTTCCCTCACCCGCTGGATGATGACCTGCTTCGCTGTTTGTGCAGCTATGCGGCCGAATCCCCCTGCTTCCACTTCGGACCTGATTTCATCGCCAGGCTTGGCCCCGGGGCTCACTCGCTGGGCCTCCTCGATAGAGATCTCAACCTTGGGGTTCAGGGCCTTCTCGACGACCTTTCGCACCGTATACAGCTTGAAGCCGCCGGACCGCTGGTCGAACTCCACACGCAAGTCCAGGGCGGGTCCAAGGGTCTTCCGGGACGCGGAGAGGATCGCGGCGCCGACAGCGTCGATCAGCACTGCTTGATCGATCCCTTTCTCGCGTCCGATTTGTTCTATGACCTGCAGCAAATTAATGCCCATTAGTCTCACACCAGGGTATAAGGTCTAGGGGTTAGGGTATAGCGTAAGAGCTCTTTCATTCTGGACCCTGAACCCTCTACCCTAAACCCTCCATCCTGCATGTCAAAGGACTGGCGCGAGGTGCGCCTTTGAGATGAGCGAATGAGGGATAAGGACGACAGTGCCATCCTCCCGCTCCAGCATTACCCGCTCTCCCTCGTAGCCCTTCAGGGTGCCAAGAAACCGTCGCTGGCCGGCGATCGCCTGGGAAGTGCTCACCCTCGCGCGTTGGCCCACGAAACGGAGGAAATCGGCCTCCCGACTTAAGGGCCGGTTCAGGCCCGGAGAGGAGACTTCGAGCGAATAGGGATGGTCGACAAGATCCTCTATGTCGAGGAGGTCGCTCAACTCTTCGCTCACCCGCTGGCAATCGCCCAAGGTCACCCCACCACGCTTATCGAGATAGAGGCGCAGGATCCATCCGCCTGCTTCCCGACGGAATTCCACCTCCACCAGGTCCAGCCCCAACTCTTGGAGGAGAGGAAGAGCGATCGACTTTACTCGCTCCACAACCACCACGCTCATGGATCATAACCCCGTATAAAACAAAGAGCGGGCACTGGATGCCCACTCTGTAAAGTTATAATATCACATTGCCCCTGACCCATGCAAGGGAAATCTGGGAAGAATGGATGAAGGGTCGCTTACTCCTTCTTCTCTTTTTTCGATTCCGCGATGACTCGCTCCCTCAAGTGCTGCGGAACCTCGTCGTAGTGAGAGAACTCCATGGTGTAGTCCCCTCGATCGCCAGTGATGGCCTTGAGTTGTGTGGCGTACTCCAGCATCTCGGCCAAGGGGACCTGGGCTCTGATGACCTGCGCTTTCCCTTTGGCCACGACGCCTAAAACGCGGCCCCGTTTGCTGTTCAAGTCGCCGATCACGTCGCCCATGCACTCATCAGGGACCGCTACCTCGACCGTCATGATCGGCTCCAGGAGACCAGGATTCGCCTGCAGGACACCTTTTTTAAACGCCAATGAGCCGGCGATTTTGAAGGCCATCTCCGATGAGTCCACAGTATGATACGAGCCGTCGTAGAGGGTGACCTTCATATCCACGACAGGATACCCGGCCAGGGCCCCCTCTTCCATGGCCTCCATGATCCCCCTCTCCACCGCGGGGATGTACTGCCTGGGGATAACGCCCCCCACGATCTGGTTCACAAATTCGTACCCCCCACCCCGAGGGAGCGGCTCGAGCTTGATCCAGCAATCGCCATACTGTCCACGGCCCCCGGTCTGTTTTTTATACCTCCCCTGAACCTCGGCCCGCCCCTGGATCGTCTCCTTGTACGGGACGCGCGGCGTCTTCATCTGGATCTCGAGCCCGAACTTCCGCTTGAGTCGATCGACCGCGATCTCTAAATGGGCCTTCCCCATCCCGGCCAGAATGATCTCCTTGGTCTGCGGGTCGCGTCGAACCTGAAGGGACGGATCCTCCTCCCGGAGCCGCTGCAACCCCACGCTCAATTTCTCCTCGTCTCCCTTTGCCTTAGGCACGATGGCGTATTCGATAATAGGGCTTGGGACCTCGACGGGTTCCAGGCGGATCGGGCTCCGTTCGTCGCAGAGGGTATCACCTGTCCCTGTCTCCTTCAGCTTTACCACCGCTCCTAGATCTCCAGGACCGATGGCCGGAACGGGGACCTGATTCTTGCCCCGGAGTAGAATCACCTGGCCGATCTTTTCCTTGCACCCCTTGGTGATATTGTAGGCATGAGAGTCAGATGAGAGTAGGCCAGAGTAGACGCGGAACAGCGTTATCTTACCGGCGTAAGGATCGATCATCGTCTTGAAAACCAGGGCAGAAAACGGGGCAGCCTCTCTGCACTCTCGGACCAGCCGCTCCCCGGTCTTCGGATCGACTCCTTCAACAGCTGGCCGATCTCCCGGGGATGGAAAGACCCCTGTCACAAGATCTAGAAGAGGCTGCACTCCGATATTCTTTAGAGCCGAGCCGCAGAGAACCGGAACGAGCCTTCCCTCTAGGATGCCTCGCTTCAACCCGGCTTCCACCTCTTCGGCCGAGAGGGTACCAGCCTCCAGATACTTCTCCAGCAGCCTATCGTCACTTTCGGCAACCGCCTCCATCAGCGCGGCTTGTAGCTCCGCTGCTTTGGGCTTCAGGTCTGGCGCAATCTCGCCCTCGGAGAACTTTCCCGTGCCGTCCCCCTGGTAGGTCAGGGCTCTCATCCGTAAGAGATCGATCACGCCTTTGAATGTTGTTTGGGCTCCTATGGGAAGCTGGACCGGAGTCGCGACCGAACAGAGGTTCTTGCGCACGTCTTCCAGAACCCGGAAAAAGTCGGCCTGCTCCTGATCCATCTTGTTGATGAAAATTATCCTGGCAAGGCCCCGTGCCTCGGCGTACGCCCAAACCTTCTCAGTCTGCACCTTCACGCCAGAGACGCTGCTGACCACCACAAGGGCAGAGTCAAGAACCCTCAGGCAGTTCCGGGTGTCAGTCAGGTAAATGGAAGCCCCAGGGGTATCAACCAGGTTGAGCTTGTATCCCCTCCACTCGCAGAAGGCGAGGGCAGAACTGACGCTCATCTTCCGCTTGATTTCGTCCTCGTCGAAGTCAGTGATGGTCGTCCCATCCTCGACCTTCCCAAGGCGGGATGTGGCGCCAGCGTCGAAGAGGATTGCCTCAGTCAGCGTGGTCTTACCCGCGCCTCCATGAGCCACAATCCCGATGTTGCGGATCTTGGAGATCTCCTCCCTGCTCACTGCCCTTTCCCCTCATCGTCTAGACCGGGCCTCTGCATTAATACCCTTTTCCTAGCACACCGGCCACACCACTGTAAAGGGATAATCCAGTCTTCTCGAAACAGAGATGCCCTTCCCGAACGCGCCGGGAAGGGCATCTCTTCAACAATACGGATCAGCGTTTCTCAAGCTCCGGCCACCCTTTCGGCATCACCCGCCTGGCCCGTCACCGGTTCGGCTGCTGACCCTGGCCTTGGAGCTTCGGCCTTGTGTTGACGCCGGCCACGCCGTCTGGCCGGCTTCGCCAAAGGCTCGGGGGCGGCCCCGGCGCCCACCAGCTCGATGGCCGCAAGCGGAGCGCCGTCCCCCATCCTGTAGTCCAACTTTGTAATCCTCGTGTAGCCACCGTTTCGATCTTTGTACCGGCCCCCGATCGACTCGAACAGCTTCTTCAATACCTTTTCGTCCCCGACTACCTCCGCTGCCTGCCGACGCGCATGCAGATCTTCGCGCTTGGCCAGCGTGATGATCTTTTCCGCCAGCTTGCGCAGCTCCTTGGCCTTCGTTTCAGTTGTAACGATCTTCTCGTAATAGAAGAGTGACGTCAGCAGGTTGCGTAGGAGCATCTCGCGGTGAGCCGTTGTCCGGCCGAGCTTTCTCCCCGCTTTCCTATGCCGCATAGCGTGTGCTCCCGCTGGGCCCGCAGGCCCGCCCAAGGCCGTACATCTGTTCAGGCCTTCGAGGTCTTGTCGCTTCGTTTCCCGGTAGGCTCGCCGACAGGGAATCCTTCTAGCTTCATCCCCAGGGTTAACCCCATCCCGGCGAGGATCTCCTTGATCTCGTTTAATGACTTCCGACCAAAATTTTTTGTCTTCAACATCTCGGCCTCGGTCTTCTGCACCAATTCATAAATGTACCGAATGTTCGAGTTCTTCAGGCAATTGGCCGATCGCACCGAGAGTTCCAATTCATCGACGCTTCGATTCAGGTGCTCTAACACCTGCGCCTTCTCTTCGTCGACGGCTACCCCCTCTCCCTCAGGCTCCTCCTCAAAGTTGATGTAGATGCTCAGGTGATCCTTGAGGATCTTCGCCGCATAGGCAATGGCGTCCTGGGGCAGGACACTCCCGTCAGTCCAGACCTCCAAGATGAGTTTGTTGTAGTCGGTGATCTGACCGACCCGGGTGTCCTCGACCAAGAAATTGACTTTCCGGATCGGAGAGAAGATAGAATCGATGGCTATCGCCTCGACGGGCTGACCTTCCCTTTTATTTCGTTCCGCCGGGACATACCCCCGCCCGTGGCGAACCTCCATCTCCAACTCAAGCTTGCCGTCCTTGTCCAGGGTAGCGATGTGATGGTCGGGGTTCAGGATCTCCACATCTGGATCCGGGGTAATGTGCGCGGCTCGAACCTCTCCCTCTGAAGAAGCCTTCAGGTAGATGGTCTTGGGATGCTCCACGTTGAGCTTGACTCGGAGCCCCTTGATGTTCAGGATGATATCGGTCACATCTTCTTTTACCCCGGGGATGGTAGAGAACTCATGCAGGGCCCCGGCGATCCGGACTGTGGTCACCGCTGCTCCCTCAATCGAGGAGAGGAGGATGCGCCGAAGCGCATTGCCGATGGTCAGTCCAAACCCGCGTTCGAAGGGCTCCGCAAAAAACTTCCCGTACGTGCTAGTCAGAGTTTCCAGCTCGCATTCCAGTCGCTTCGGCTTCTGGAGGCCCTTAAACTTCTGAATCATCAAAACCTCCCACGCCTGCCGTTACTTGGAGTAGAGCGCAACGATCAACTGCTCCTCCACCGGGATGGCAATCTCCTCCCGGGTCGGGGTCGATCGGACAGTCCCTTTCATGCCGGTTGCATCCAGCTCCAACCAGCTCGGCAACGTCCGCTTCTTGGCCCCTTCGAGAGCTGCCTTGACTGCCACCATCTCCTGACTCCTCGGCCGCACCTCGATCGTGTCACCTGGACGAACCCTATAGGACGCAATGTCCAGCTTCCGTCCGCTCACAAGAATGTGACCGTGGCTGATCAACATCCTCGCCTGCGCGCGGGAAGCGCCGAAGCCGACGCGATGCACCACACTGTCCAGCCGCTGCTCCAGGATCCTGACCAGGTTTTCGCCGGTAATCCCCTTCTGCCGCTCAGCCAGGCGAAAGTATTTCCGGAACTGCCTTTCCAGAATTCCATAGATTCGGCGCATCTTTTGCTTCGCACGAAGCTGTATGCAGTAGTCGGAAAGTTTCGTCCGTCGCTGGCCGTGCTGGCCGGGAGAGTAGTTCCGCTTCTCAATAGCACACTTGATCGAAAAACACCGATCCCCTTTCAGAAACAGCTTCATCCCCTCGCGCCGGCAGAGCTTGCAGACGGCATCCCGATACCTAGCCACGAACCCCTCCCCGGAGGGTGGCCTTGCCCCCCGTCCCACGCGCGCTGCGCCGAACGGCGCCCTCAGGGCTCCTCCACCCTCTGAAGGAACAACTCGACAGCGAGAACAACTCTCTCATACTCGTCTCCGCTTGGGCGCCCGACAACCGTTATGGGGAATCGGCGTCACATCCTTGATGGCCGAGATCTCCAGGCCCGCCGCCTGCAAGGCCCGAATGGCTGCCTCACGCCCGGCGCCTGGCCCCTTGACATACACCTTAACCTCTTTCATACCGTAGCCCTTCGCCTTCTGGGCAGCGCTCTCCGCCGCCATCTGCGCGGCAAACGGGGTGCTCTTTCGCGACCCTTTGAACCCCACAGACCCCGCACTGGCCCAGGCTACAACGTTACCTGCTGCATCTGTGATGGTCACGATGGTATTGTTAAATGTCGCTTGGACGCAGGCGATCCCATGAGCGATATTCTTGTGCTCCTTCTTGCCTCCTGCACGTCCCACTGGACGCCTCGGTTTTGCTTCCTCCGCCATCCTTCCTCCGTTGAGCGACTCACCCATTTAGCAACTGAGTCTCTAAAAGGGAAATCGACAATCAGGCCAGATCATACGGCCCGACCTAGTGACTCGATCCGGTATGTCCGGTTAGACTTTCTTGCTCTTCATGCCGACCGTCCGGCGAGGCCCCTTGCGCGTTCTCGCATTGGTACTGGTCCGCTGGCCGCGAACCGGGAGCCCACGGCGATGCCTGAAGCCGCGATAGGTACCGATATCCATGAGCCGCTTGATGTTCATGGAAACCTCACGCTTGAGGTCCCCTTCGACCTTGTAGTTCCCCTCGATGGCTCGCCGCAGCTTCGTGATCTCTTCTTCGGTGAGATCCTTGACGCGGACGTCCGGGCTGACCCCGGAGTCCCGTAGGATTTTGCGCGAAGAGGAGCGTCCGATACCGTAGATATACGTCAGCGCCACCTCCAGACGTCTTTCCCTCGGAAGGTCCGTGCCGGCGATCCTTGCCATAGCCCCCCCCCTTAACAGTTCACGGTTGACGGTTCACAGTGAAGGCCTGACAGGCAATTACCAATTCCATACCCCGTCAACCGTCAACAGTGAACCGTGAACCTCTCTATCCTTGCCGTTGCTTATGGCGAGGATTTTCGCAAACGATTCGCAACACCCTTTTTCGTCGAATGATCCTGCACTTCTCACAGATCGGCTTTACTGACGCCCGAACCTTCATGGCAACCCCAGGGGGTCAAGGGATCGGCCACCTCCCTCAACCCTCCACCCTCAGATGCTATTTATAACGGTAAATGATTCGCCCTCGCGTCAGGTCGTATGGGGACAGCTCGACAACAACCTTGTCGCCAGGGAGTATCCGAATGAAATGCATGCGCATCTTTCCCGAGATGTGCGCAAGGACCTTGTGCCCGGTTTCCAACTCTACCCGGAACATGGCGTTGGGCAAAGGCTCGATCACGGTTCCCTCAACTTCAATCGCCTCTTCCTTCGGCATCAGCGTCTCGTGTCCCCTGCTCAGCCGCTCCCGTCCAGGGCCGTGAGGACCTCTACCCCCTTCTCTGTGAGCGCCACGGTGTGCTCAAAATGCGCAGAAAGGGACCTGTCGCACGTCACCGCGGTCCACCGATCCTCGAGGATCGTCACTTCCGGGCCGCCCGCATTGACCATCGGCTCAATGGCGAGAACCAAGCCGGGCCTCAGTGGAGGCCCGAAAGGGGTTCGGCTCGGTGGGCCGAAGTTCGGGATCTGCGGCTCCTCATGGAGAGAGCGGCCGATCCCATGCCCGACGAAGAGGCGCACCACCGAGAAACCCTGGGCCTCAACTGTTGCCTGCACCGCATAGGAGATATCCGACAGGCGATTCCCTGGACGGGCAGACTCAATGGCCTGCTGCAACGACTCCTGGGTGACGGCCATCAAGCGCCTGGCCTGCTCGGACACCTGACCCACTGGCATCGTGACCGCAGCATCGCCGTAATAGCCGTCAACAATAGCCCCGAGGTCGAGGCTGATGATGTCGCCCTCCTTGAGTTTTCGCTCCGAAGGCAGCGCGTGCACCACCTGCTCGTTGATGGAAGCGCAGAGCGTGTAGGGGTACCCGCGATACCCCTTGAAGGCCGGTTTCGCGCCCCGCTTCAGGATGTACTCCTCGGCAAAGCGGTCCAGCTCCAAGGTGGTGATCCCCGGCTCCGCCATCCTGGTCAGCTTGTCGAGGGCTTCCGCCACAATCCGGCCGCTCTTGCGCATCAGGTCTATCTCCCAAGAGGACTTCAAAATCATCATAGCCGTGGCTCACCCCTGTCCCAAGGCCTGATGAACGCGTTGGGAGATCTCCTCGATCGTTCCGCAACCGTCGATTTGCCTGAGCAGCCCCAGCTTATCGTAGTATGCAATCAGGGGTTCTGTTTGCTCTCGGTAAACCCGCAGGCGATGGCGGATGGTCTCCTCTTTATCATCATCCCGCTGGTAGAGCGTGCCGCCACACTTGTCACAGACCCCAATCTGCCTTGGTGGATGAGTGTCTACATGGAACATATATCCGCAGCCGCGACAGACCCGTCGTCCGGTGAGTCGTTTGACCAGATCGTCCTCAGGGACCTCCACGCTGAGGACCCGATCCAGCGAAGCCGAAAGGGACGTCAAGGCCCGTGACAGAGCCTCGGCCTGTGGCAGCGTCCGAGGGAACCCGTCGAGAATGTACCCCTGGCCGCAGTCGGCCTTGCGTAGTCGCTCCTCGATGATCCCGATGACCACCTCGTCCGGAACAAGGGCCCCACGGTCCATGAACGACTTGGCCCTCCGCCCCAGCTCGGTGCCATCGGCGACCGCTTGCCTCAACATGTCGCCAGTGGAAACCTGTGGCACGCCGAGCCTGCCCGTTAGCAGCTTGGCCTGTGTCCCCTTGCCCGCCCCAGGCGGTCCCAGCAGGATGAGCCGCATGAGCCACTAGCCTAGCCTGCCTTTGATCCGACTCTTCTTCAGGAATCCCTCATAGTGACGCATGAGCAGATGGGACTCGACTTGCTGGACGGTATCCAGGGCGACGCCCACCACAATCAATAGTGAAGTACCCCCGAAGAAGAACGGGACATTCATGGTGGTGATCAGAAACTCTGGAAGAATCGAGATCACCGCCAGGTAGATCGCCCCTACAAGGGTAATCCGATCCAACACCTTCTCGATGAATTCCGCCGTCCTTGCCCCCGGTCGAATGCCCGGAATAAACCCCCCATACTTCCTCATGTTATCAGCCACATCAGTCGGGTTGAAGACGATGGCAGTGTAGAAGTAGGTAAAAAAGATAATGGCGATCGCGTACAGAAGCGTGTAAACTGCCGTGGCCGGGGAAAGGGCCCTGGCCACGGTCTGCATCCAGGGATGCTTGAAAAATTGGGCAATGGTGGCCGGGAATACAATGATGGAAGCAGCGAAGATGACCGGGATGACCCCGGCCGTGTTGACTCGCAACGGGATATGGGTACTCTGCCCCCCGTAAATCCGACGACCCACCACACGCTTTGCATACTGAACCGGTATCGGCCGCTGGCCAAGGGTCATCACGATGACCCCGGCGACCACCAGGACCATCAGGACCAGGATGGCCAGGAACGCCAGGGCCTTCAGTTCCCCGGTAGACAGAAGACGCCAGGTATTCACGATCGCCTCGGGCACCCGGACGATGATGCCAGCAAAGATCAGGAGGGAAATCCCATTCCCAATCCCCCGCTCGGTAATCTGCTCGCCCAACCACATCAGACAGATCGCCCCGGCGGTCAGCGTGATGGTGGTCATCAGGCGGAAGCCCCATCCGGGACCTGGCACAACCACCTCACCGGTGGGGCTCCGCATGCTCTCTAGTCCGATGGCGATCCCCATAGCCTGGATGGCCGAGAGGAGGACCGTTCCGTACCGGGTGTACTGGGTGATCTTTTTTCGACCCTGTTCCCCTTCCTTGCTCAGCTTCTCGAGGGGGGGGAAGACGACCGCAAGGAGTTGGAGGATGATCGATGCGCTAATATAGGGCATGATGCCCAGGGCGAGGACGCTGAGACGGCGCAGCGCCCCACCTGAGAAGAGATCGAAAAAGCCGAGGAGCGTTCCACCCACCTGATCGAAAAATGACGAGAGGGCATGGGCGTCGATGCCGGGGGTGGGGATGTGGGAGCCTATCCGGTAGGCAATGAGCGCAAGAGCCGTAAAGATGATTCGCTTCTTGAGTTCTGGAACCCTGAAGATATTGCCGAAACCCTCGATCATTCGCCGATCACCTCGACTCGCCCTCCCGCGGCGAGGATCTTCTCGATCGCCTGCTTAGAGAGCTTATGGGCAGAAACGAGAAGTGGCTTGCTCAGGACCCCTTCGGCTAGGACCTTCAGCCCCGCCTTCAGATCTTTGACAAGGCCCATTTCCCGCAGGAGACCTGGGGTAACTTTGGTGCCTGGTTCGAATCGTTCCAGATCCTTCAAGTTCACGATGGCGTAGACCTGTCTGGATCGGTTGGTGAATCCCCGCTTCGGGACCCGACGATGCAGAGGGAGCTGTCCGCCTTCGAACCATGGGTGGATATGGGCCCCCGAGCGAGCCTTCTGGCCTTTTTCCCCCCTGCCGGATGTCTTGCCGTGCCCCGATCCGGTACCCCGGCCGACCCGCTTTCTGCGCTGACGGGCCCCTGCTACCGGCATCAGCTCGTGCAGCCTCATACTTCCTCCCGCCGATCGACTTGGTGTACATCGACGAGATGGGCCACCTTTGCTATCATCCCACGAATTGCCGGGGTGTCGGCGCGGACCACGGACTGATCGATCCGGCGTAACCCCAACCCGGCCAGCACCCGGCGCTGGTGCTCCGGCCGTCCAATCATGCTCTTGCGCAAGATTATACGGAGGCCCTTGTCCATCCTATGCCCCCTGAGCTACAACCCCTTCGAAAAGCACCCCGCGCGCACGTGCCACCTCCTCTGGTGCCCTGAGCGACTTCAGTCCTTGCAGTGTCGCTTTCACGACATTGTGCGGATTGTCGGATCCCAGCGATTTGGACAGCACGTCTCTTACTCCTGCCGCCTCCAAGACGGCGCGTGCCGCCCGCCCCGCCACGACGCCGGTCCCTTGGGAGGCCGGCTTCAGGATCACCTTGCCCGAGCCGAACCTTCCAACGATCTCATGTGGGATGGTGGTTCGCACTAGAGGAATCTCAATCATGTGCTTCTTCGCGCTCTCGATCCCTTTGCGAATCGCCTCCGGCACCTCGTGGGCCTTACCTAAGCCGATTCCTACGTGTCCGTTCTGATCGCCAACAACAACGAGAGCGCTGAAGTGAAATCGCCGCCCTCCCTTGACCACCTTGGCCACTCGGTTAATATGGACGACGCGCTCGACGAGGTTCAGGGACTCAGGTTTGATTCGCTCCAAAACATCTCCTTCCCTTGCAATCGCTGCTTGAGCAGCGAGACAGCCACGGGTGCCAGATGTGCTCGAACAGCGTCGACACAGGGATTGGCCCCGGTGACCTTCCGTGATATTAGAACTTCAAGCCTTTTTCCCGAAGCCCAGTGGCCAGCGCTTTGACGCGCCCGTGAAACTTGTATCCGCCTCGGTCAAAGATCACTTGGTAAACGCTAGACGCCAGCGCTTTGGCCGCCAGCAGCTCACCGACCAACCTGGCAGTAGCGGTCTTGTTTCCCACGCTTCCTTTTTCTTTGATCTCCCTGGAAAGGGTGGAAACCGCAGCCAGCGTCTTTCCTTGTTCGTCATCGATGATCTGGGCGTAGATATGGCGTGCGCTCTTGAACACACAGAGTCGCGGGCGTTCCGCGCTGCCGACCACACGTTTCCTTATCCGACGGTGCCGGCGCCGCCGACCCTCCCGTTTTCCCTTGTAGCCAGCCAACCCAAGCCCTCCAAGACACACAAGGCGGCCTACGCCCCAGCCTTCCCGGCCTTACGGCGAATCCGCTCGGTGACGTACTTGACCCCCTTGCCCTTATACGGCTCGGGTGGCCTCAGACTCCGGATCTTAGCGGCGACCTCCCCGACTTGCTGTTTATCCGCCCCAGAAACCGTCAGCAGATTTTGATTCTCCACCCCGACCGTGATTCCCTCTGGGAGAGGAACGACGATAGGATGAGAATAGCCTAGCATCAGTGTCAGGTTCCTTCCTTGCACCGAGGCCCGATAGCCGACCCCGATCATCTCCAGTTTCTTCTCGAACCCCTTGGTCACCCCCTCGATCATATTGGCAACCAGCGTACGAGTCAGTCCATGAAGCGAACGATGAAGCTTATTATCCGAGGGGCGCACGCAATAAAGCTTGCGGTCTTCCGCCCTCACCATCATTGAGGGGTGGAGGCGAAGCGAGAGCTTGCCCCTTGGACCCTCCACGGAGAGGTTCCCCGTCGCAATCTCTACTTTTACCTGATCTGGGATTGGGATTGGCTTCTTTCCGATCCGAGACATGTTTTGCACCCAGTCGTTCGAATTCGGCGTTCCAAGTTTCCTCAGTTAAAAACATTCTTGATCTCAGCCATTCATCCCCGAGCACCGAACCGCACTCACCAGACGTAGCAGAGCACCTCCCCGCCCACCGAACGCTCTCTGGCCGTTCGCTCCGACATGATCCCCTGTGAGGTGGAGAGGATCGCGACCCCCAGACCGCTCATCACCCGGGGCAACCGTCGTGACGTAGCATACATCCGCAGTCCAGGTCGGCTCACCCGCCGAATGCCGATAATGATCCGCTGATTCCCCGGACCATACTTCAGGTAAATGCGCAGGACCCGATGCTTGTCGGCTTCGAGCACTTTGAAGTTCTTGATATACCCTTCCGCCCGGAGGATTTTTGCAATCTCCACCTTCAACTTCGACGCCGGGATATCAACCTTGTCATGGACAGCCAAGGTGGCATTCCTGATCCTGGTCAACATATCCGCGATGGGATCCGTCATCATGGCAAGCTTGCTCCAAGTTCACCTTGAGTATTCAAATTCCAGAGGTCGAGGGAATTCGCCGCTTCGAACCTGAGGCGCAGAGCGCTCTTACCAGCTCGCTTTGATGACGCCCGGGATCTCCCCCCGAAGAGCCAGGTCCCTAAAGCAGATCCGGCACATCTCGAACTTCCTCAGATAGCCGCGGGCTCGTCCACAGAGCCGGCAGCGGTGATACGCCCGCACCTTGAACTTCGGCTTACGTTGGCTCTTGATGATTAACGATAGTTTCGCCATACCCTATCCTGACTTCAGTCCTCTCTAGCCTTCAGCGATCAGCAGTCAGCTCTCAGGAAAGACAAGCACGGGAGAGGCAACCTACAAATCCGAAGAATCCGTTCCTAACTCTTCTGAAACGGAAATCCGAGGTGCTCTAAGAGCGCGCGGGCCTCCTCATCCGTCCTCGCTGAAGTCTCAATGGCGATATCCATCCCGCGGACCGCGTCCACTTTGTCGTACTTGATCTCCGGGAAAATGAGTTGCTCCCTCACCCCGAGACTGTAATTGCCGCGGCCGTCGAAAGACTTGGCCGGAACCCCCCTAAAATCCCGGATTCGTGGCAGCGCCATATTCAGGAACCGATCCAGGAACTCGTACATCCGATCCCCTCGGAGGGTCACCTTGCAGCCGAGGGGTGTCCCAGCCCTTAACTTAAACGCCGCTTCGGACTTCTTCGCGCGCGTGACGACGGGTTTCTGTCCGGTGACCGCCGAGAGCTCCTCAACCGCGGCGTCGATCACCTTCACATTGGCCACGGCCTCTCCCAGCCCCATGTTGATCACGACCTTCTTGGGCCGGGGCACCTGCCAAATATTCTTATACCTAAATTGCTTCATGAGGGCAGGAGTTATCTCCTGGCGAAAGCGTTCACGGAGTCGGGGCGGAACGCGGGGCTCCGCTTTGAACTCCTTCGCGCCCTCTCTCTCTTTCTTCTTCGGTTTGGCCCCTTCAGCCATGAGCCCCCCCCTAATGCCGTTCCAAACTTGTTGCGGCTAATCGCCGACAGGTGTTCTGCTAAGAACTGTCGCTTTCCCCAGCCTCACCATTTTGGCGTAAATAGTTGGAACGGCACTAATCAACCACCTCGTCGCACTTTTTGCACACCCGAACCTTCCTGCCATCGGCGAGGCGGCTATAGCCGACCCGGACAGGACGGTCGCATTTGCTGCAAACCAACTTGAGGTTGGAGATGTGAACCGGGTTCTCTCGTTCGAGGATGCCCCCCTGCCTCGAGGCCCGCCCCGGCTTGGTGTGGCGCTTGACAAAGTTCACCTTCTCCACCAGGACCCGGTCGATCTTGGGGATCACCCTCAGAACCTTACCCCTCTTCCCCTTGTCCTTTCCGGCGATCACGATTACCAGATCATTCTTCTTGACCGCCAGCCCGTGTCCCACCGCCATCATACCCTCACAGATCCGGCCCCCGCAGACCAGGGACCACAAGAGGTGCTCACAACCCAGGATCTAAGAGCCAGGACCAATTCTCTCCCCGTCAGACCACCTCTGGCGCGAGAGAGATAATCTTCATGAACTGGGCCTCACGAAGCTCCCGGGCTACCGGGCCAAAAATACGGGTGCCAACCGGGTTATTTTGCTCATTCAAGAGCACGGCGGCGTTTCGATCGAACTTGACGTAGGAGCCATCAGGGCGCCTCAGTTCCTTCGAAGTTCGAACCACCACCGCTTTCACCACCTCACCCTTCTTCACCGAACCCTCCGGAACTGCCTCCTTAACGTTCGCGACGATGACGTCGCCCAAGCGAGCGTACCGCTTCGCCGAACCCCCTAACACCTTGATCAGGGAGATCCGCTTGGCGCCTGAGTTATCGGCCACCTCCATGATTGCCCGCAAGCCGATCACGATCGTCTACCTCACTCGTCCCTCTTCCGGTGTCGTTCGACCCGGCGGCGTAGGCCCATGGTCCCTCACTCACCAGTAGCATGGGCTGTGTCGTTGCCACCTACCACCTTCTACCGAGGTGTCAGCGTTAAGGGTCAGTTGGCCCCTCGTCTGCCCGCTATAGACCTTGGACACTCTCCCCTGCTTCCCATGGTCTCCCAGCGGCGAACGCAATCAGACGGCCGCCTTCTCCAGGACCTCCGTTACCCGCCAGTGCTTCTCCTTGCTCAGAGGGCGAGTTTCGACTAGGGCGACCTTGTCCCCGATTCCACAGCGATTGCCTTCGTCGTGGGCCTTGACCTTTTTCCTGCGCCGGATCATCTTGCCGTATCGCTCATGACGGACAAGGCGCTCCACCATAACCACTACGGTCTTCTGCATCTTATCGCTGATCACCACCCCGACTAAGGCCTTTCGACGACTCTTCTTCGCCTTCTCGGTCATGGCGTTCGCCCCGCCCCGGGATGGGCATGTTTGCGCAGAAACTCCCTCCGCACGGTCTCTCCACGGGCGATCTCCCGGCGAAGTTGCCGGATGCGCGCCGGGTTCTCGAGTTGGGTCGTCGACGCCCTCAAATTCAGCTTGAAGAGGTCATCTCTCAGCTCGCGAAGCTTTTGGTCGAGTTCTTCCGTGCTCAATTCGCGAAACTCTTTGGCACCCATCGTCGCCCTCAGCTCGCCGCCATCTTGCGAGACACAAAGCGCGTGGCGATGGGAAGTTTATGGGCGGCAAGGCGCATGGCCTCTCGGGCATGTGTCTCAGTTACCCCTTCCATCTCGCAGAGGACTCGACCAGGTTTCACCACCGCCACCCATCCCTCTGGAGCTCCCTTCCCCTTGCCCATCCGGGTCTCAGCCGGTTTCTTCGTGGTCGGTTTATCCGGGAAGATTCGTATCCAGACCTTGCCCCCCCGCTTGATATAGTGAGTGATGGCGCGACGGGCGGCCTCGATCTGACGGTTGGTAATCCAGGCGGCCTCCAAGGCTTTCAGACCGTATTCTCCGAACGCCAATGTCGAGCCCCGGACAGCAATCCCTGTCCGTCTCCCCCGGTGCTGCTTCCGGAACTTGACCCGCTTAGGTGCCAGCATCTTTCAGCCCTTCGTCGAGGCCAGGGCGCGGAGGCGTCGCAGGCGATCCTGGGGCAGCTCCCGCTCCTGTTTGGTCAGCACCGTTTCTGGAAGCACCTCACCGTGGTAAACCCAGCACTTGACCCCGATCAAGCCATAGGTGGTCTTGGCCTGAGTGAATCCGTAGTCGATGTCGGCTCGCAGGGTATTCAGCGGCATTCGCCCGTCACGATACCATTCTCTGCGAGCGATTTCTGCCCCGCCCAGCCGTCCGGCGCACGCAATCTGAATTCCCTGGGCCCCCAGCCGCATCGTAGACTGCACGGTTTTCTTCATGGCCCGCCTAAAGGCTACTCGGCGCAACAATTGAGAAGCGACCTGTTCGGCGATCAATTGAGCATCCAGCTCAGCCTTCCGGACTTCCAGGATGTCAAGCTGAATCTGCTTCTTGGTCATGCCAGAGAGCGCAGCCTTCAGCTTCTCAACCTCCGAACCTTTCTTCCCGATAATAATGCCGGGCCTCGCGGTGTGGATGATGATCCGAATCTGATCGGCCTTTCGCTCGATGTCGATGCCGGACACCCCGGCGTGATAGACCCGCTCCTTGATGAATCGTCGAAGTTTGAGGTCTTCATGGAGGGCGCCCGCGTAACCTTTGGTGGCGAACCACCTGGACCTCCAGGACTTGATGACACCCAGCCGAAACCCTATAGGGTGCACTTTCTGCCCCATCTCACCTCCGCTACTTGTTAGGCCTTGGACCCCCACGATGGGGAGATCATCCCGCCATCGGCGGGGACTCATCCAGACTATGCTTCCTTCTCTTTCAGGACGATAGTAATGTGGCTGCTCCGCTTCTTGATCGGAGTTGCCCGCCCCATGGCCCGAGGCCGGAACCGTTTCATGGTCGGGCCCTGGTTCACGAAGGCCTCCTTGACGAAGAGACGGTCAACGTCCTTGGCTCCGTGGTTGTGTTGCGCGTTGGCCAAAGCCGACTTGAGAATCTTTTCCACGGCCCGAGCGGCGTACTTGTTCGTAAACTTCACTGTGCTCAGGGCGTGGTTGATGTCACGACCTCGAATGAGGTCAACCACTAACCTCGCCTTGCGAGGCGGGATTCGTATAAACCGGCCAACAGCCCGACACTCCATGATCTACTCGACCCTCGCTATTTTAGCGCAGTGGAACGCGCGGTATGCGCCCCGTGCCCGCGGAAGGTCCTGGTTGGAGAGAACTCCCCCAGCTTGTGCCCAACCATATTCTCAGTGATATAAATCGGGATAAATTTCCTCCCGTTATGGACCGCGAGCGTGTGCCCGACGAATTCGGGAAGGATCATAGACCGCCGGGACCAGGTCTTGATGATCTTCTTGTCCCTTGCCTCGTTCATCGCCTCAATCTTCTTGAGGAGCTTGCTATCAACGTAAGGACCCTTCTTTACTGACCGCGACACGCCGACCTCCGCACGAGGTTCCAAGTCCCAAGTTCCATGTGCCAAGTTGGAGAGTAAGAATTTCTGTCGGTCTTGTTTTTGAACCCGGAACCTGGAACTTATTTTCTGCGCTTCACAATAAAACGATCAGAAGGTGAGCCCTTCTTCCGGGTTTTGCGTTCCACCTTGCCCCAGGGACTACAGGGATGGCGACCACCAGAAGTCTTACCCTCGCCACCTCCCAGGGGGTGGTCGTGGGGGTTCATGGCCACCCCCCTGACCGAGGGCCTGATCCCGAGCCACCGGGACCGACCGGCCTTCCCCAAAGAGATGTTCTCGTGGTCCAGGTTCCCCACCTGGCCGATGACCGCCATACAGTCGAGGGCGATCCGGCGGACCTCACCCGAGGGAAGTTTCACCAACCCGTACTTGCCCTCTTTGGCGAGAAACTGCACCCCGGACCCCGCACTCCTGGCCAACTGAGCCCCCTTGCCAACCTTCAACTCAAGGTTATGCAGCGTCATCCCAACCGGAATATTCCTCAGAGGGAGGGCGTTTCCTACCTTGATCTCGGCATCTGGACCGGACATCAACTGATCCCCAACCTCAACGCTCAAGGGGGCAACGATGTAACGCTTCTCACCATCTGCGTAGTGAAGGAGAGCAATCCTGGCTGAACGGTTTGGATCGTACTCGATCGACGCGACCGTTGCCGGTACCCCCGACTTATCTCGCTTGAAATCGACGACGCGATACATCCGCTTGTGGCCACCGCCACGATGACGAACGGTCAGCCGTCCGACCGCGTTCCGCCCGCCGGTCTTTCTCAGCGGGCGCAGAAGGCCCTTCTCCGGAGTCGTCCTCGTCAGATCGGAATAGTCCAGTACGCTCTGAAACCGACGGCCCGGCGATGTCGGCTTATATGCTCGGATCGGCATCCTATACTCCCTCGAAGAACTCGATGCTATCTCCTTCTTTCAGGGTTGCCACGGCCTTCTTCCAATCGGGGGTGCGACCGACAAAGCGCCCGACGCGCTTTTCTTTACCCTTGACCGAGATGGTCCGCACCTGAAGAACCGTCACATGAAAGAGCGTTTCGACTGCACGTTTGATCTCGATCTTGTTAGCATCCCTAGTCACTTCGAAGACGTATTGGTTCGCGTGATCCTTCAGCTCGGTTCCCTTCTCCGTAATCAAGGGGCGACGGATGATCTGATGAGGAGCTCTCACGGCTTCCAGGCCTCTTCCACCAGGCCCACTGCACCCCTGGTCATGATCAGGGTATCGTGTTTCAAGACATCGTAGACGTTCAACCCCTGCACGGGTAGGAGTGTGACATCAGGGAGACTGCGGCAGGATCTGGCGATCGCATCCTCCCGTCGGACCTGGTCTGTCACGATCAAGGCGCGTCCCTCGACCCTCAAATTTTCCAGCAGCGTCCTGAACCCCTTGGTACTTGGCTGAGCCTGCGAGAGGTTCTCCAGGATTATGAGCCGACCTGTCTGAACCTTCGAGGAAAGCGCAGCGCGAAGCGCTGAAGCCCGTACTTGCCTGGGGACCATGTAGCTGTAGCTTCTAGGCTTCGGGCCGAAGACCGTACCCCCTCCCCGCCACAACGGCGAGCGGATCGTCCCGGCCCGAGCCTTGCCCGTTCCCTTCTGTTTCCAAGGCTTCTTTCCGCCCCCTCGGACTTCCGAGCGTGTGCGGGTTGAGGCAGTGCCCTGGCGGCGCTTAGCGAGTTGCATCTTGACCACTTCGTGGAGCAGATGCGGCTTCCCGACGACGCCGAAGATCCCTTCGTCAAGGGCGATCTCCTCTGTCTTCACGTTGTTCATATCCACAGCCTGGACCCTAATCGCCAACGGATTAGCCTCGCTTCAGGATAGTGATCAAGCCCCCCGACGGACCCGGAACCGGGCCCTTCACCAGAACCAGGTTCTGCTCGGGGATAATCTTGACCACCTTCAGGCCTTTGACGGTTGTAGCCTCTCCCCCCATCCGTCCCGGCATATGATGCCCTTTGAAGACCCGGGACGGAAACGAAGAAGCGCCGATCGAGCCCGGGGCTCGGTGGAACATGGACCCATGGGTCTGGGGACCGCCTCGGTAGCCCCACCGCTTGACTCCGCCCTGAAACCCTTTCCCTTTTGTCACAGCGGTCACCCGGACTTTCTCCCCCACCTGGAAGAGCGCAACGGTCAGCACCTGGCCGACGGTGTACCCGGCGGTCTCCGGCGACGCCAGACGAAACTCTTTGAGATGTTTCAGCGGAGTCACTTTGGCCTTGTCGAAGTGGCCCTTCAACGGCTTGGTCACCTTTTTGGCCTTGGGCTCCGGCCGAAAGCCGACCTGGATTGCCTCGTAGCCGTCGCTGCTGGCGGTCTTCCGCTGCACCACCGGGCACGGACCAGCCTCGATGACCGTTACGGGAACGGCCTTCCCGTTTTCGTCGAACAATTGTGTCATCCCGACTTTTTTACCGATCAATCCGATACTCACAGTAATTTCCTTGGAGATACTCGATTTCCCTGTGAGCCAGCAGCCGCTGCTCTGGTCCCCACCCTCGGCGGGGTGGGGACTCGGCTTTGCCGACAGCACCGCCGAGGGGGGCACGCCCCCCTCAGGACGCTATAGCTTGATTTCAACATCCACGCCGGCCGGCAGGTCAAGCCGCATCAGGGCGTCAACGGTCTGGGGCTGCGCGTCCAATATGTCCATCAGCCGAATATGCGTCCGAATCTCGAACTGCTCCCGCGACTTCTTATCGATGTGCGGCGAGCGCAGGACGGTGAATCGACTGATCTTGGTCGGCAACGGAATCGGTCCAGAGACCCTTGCGCCCGTTCGCTGGGCGGTGTTCACGATCTCCCTTGTCGACTGATCGAGGATCCGGTGATCGTACGCCTTCAGCCTAATTCGTATCCGCTGATTCTCCATGTCACCTCGTCAAACCCACACCCCCGAGAGCCGCTCACGGCCCCCGCCCCCTACTCCACCACCTCGCTCACCACCCCGGCCCCGACCGTCCGGCCCCCCTCGCGGATGGCGAAGCGGAGCTCTTTCTCCATGGCGATCGGCTGGATCAGCTCGACGCTGAGGGCGACGTTGTCCCCGGGCATGACCA
>OBEQ012084705.1_pt1 | contig 67804 bp, 53 predicted proteins | sample 1670901 | NCBI WGS metagenome assembly OBEQ01 (sample SAMEA104232315, study PRJEB22302) | groundwater metagenome | biome: forest; feature: aquifer; material: groundwater | place: USA | collected 2011-08-07 | depth 5.4 m
AAAACCATCCACCGGCATAGAAAAAAATTCCCGCCAAACCCAATACAACGACGCCAATGATGGCGAGTCTCATTAAGAAAGAGAAGAGGTTCAATGAAGTTTTTAGTCCAGTTGCCATGCTCATTACTCATTATTAAAAAGAAATTATCAGCGTATTTTTCAAAATGAATTCAATTAGTTTTTGACTTATACCACTCGCCAAATTTACTGTCACCATATGAATATGAAACTGCGTGTATTCCTCCAGTTCGAGAACTAAGCCCTCGTGAAATTAAACAGATACGTTTGGCCGAGAAAGTTGGCCAAGCAGTATTTGCAAAATACCTGAATACAAGTACATCAACCATAAGACAATGGGAACAAGGCGGCAAACATCCTAGAGGCACTTCTCTTAAATTATTAAATCTTGTTGCTGACAAAGGATTAGAAATACTTGAGTAAACAAAAGCTGTGTTTACATTTTTAAACTATAATGAGCCACAGAATCTTGATGCTAATCATGGTTACAAACCCCGCGAAACCTGATACGCTGCGCAAACAGAAAATGCCTGCTAAATATAGGTTAATTACACACATTATTCGTAAAGGTAAGATATGGAAAAACTCATTATTCACGGTGCTAATCCATTAAATGGGGAAATTAAAATTTCCGGTGCGAAAAATGCAGCGCTGCCTATTTTGGCCGCGTCATTATTATGCAGCTCGCCCATACAAATTAGTAATATTCCACATTTACAAGACGTAACCACCATCGTCAGCTTATTGGGTCGCATGGGTGTGCGTATTACCTTAGATGAACGTTCTAATATTGAAGCGGATACTAGCAGCTTAACTTCTTTTCACGCACCTTATGAATTAGTGCGGACGATGCGCGCATCAGTACTCGTATTAGGTCCTTTATTAAGCCGCTTTGGCCAGGCAGAAGTTTCGCTGCCAGGTGGTTGTGCGATTGGCACACGTCCGGTTGATCAGCATTTAAAAGGCATGCAGGCCATGGGCGCAGAAATGTCTATAGAAAATGGTTACATCAGAGCAAAAGCCAAAAAACTGCATGGCGCAACCATTGTCATGGATTTAGTCACTGTCACTGGGACAGAAAATTTAATGATGGCAGCAACACTTGCGGATGGCGAAACTATTATTCATAACGCGGCACGCGAACCTGAAGTGGAAGATTTAGCAAATTTTTTAATTACGTTAGGCGCAGATATTCGTGGCGCTGGCACATCTACTATTACGATTAATGGTGTCAAAGAATTACACGGCGGTCGTTATCAAGTGTTACCTGATCGTATTGAAACTGGTACTTATTTAGCTGCTGCCACTATTACGCGTGGAAAAATCAAAGTAAAAAATACACGTCCTGATTTATTGGAATCCGTATTATTAAAATTAGAAGAAACCGGCGCATTTATTGATACCGGCCCAGATTGGATTCTGTTAGACATGAAAGGTAATCGTCCGCGTGCAGTGAATATCAGTACGGCGCCGTATCCTGCATTTCCAACTGACATGCAAGCGCAAATGATGGCGGTGAATGCGGTTGCGGAAGGCACGGGTGTGATCACGGAAACCGTGTTTGAAAATCGATTTATGCATATACAGGAATTACAGCGCATGGGTGCGAATATTGCGCTGAAAGGTAATACGGCGATTTGTCATGGCAGCGAGCGCTTGCATGGTGCGCCAGTAATGGCGACTGATTTGCGTGCTTCTGCGAGTTTAGTGTTAGCGGGATTAGCAGCGCATGGCAAAACCAGCATTGATCGTATTTATCATATTGATCGCGGATACGAATGTATCGAAGAAAAATTAGCGCAATTAGGTGGTCAAATTCAACGTATGCCGTCGGAGTCGGAATAAAATCGCGCTCCTTCTTCTTTAAGAGCATCGCTATAAGTTGCTAATTTATAGCGGTGCTCTTAAGAATCTTAAGCATACATTAATTTTTATTGTTCCCTTTTCCACAAAAAAATCTTTTCTCCTCTATACAAATGCAATATATTCTCTTTCATTAGAATTTAAAAATAAAAATCAAATACACAACAGCCGAGGAAATAATATATGCAGCGCACTGACATAGATATCGTTACTCATTCCGAAAAAACATCTAAAAAAGTGTTGCCTAATGAATACAAACTCGCGATTCAGCAGAATAAAATTGATTCGTTTAAACAATTAAAAAAAAATGATGTTACTCAAGATAATAATAACGATACATTGCGTCATGCTCATATTCTTGAAAAAGGCGAAAAAATTCCGGTGATTGTTTATGCCGTCAGTAAAAACGCGGTGGCGATAGTTACTTTTTTGTTACAAGAATATCGCGAGATGATTCACACTCTTCATCATGAAGACACGCTGCTACACGTGGCGGTTAGTGCAAATGCATTATTGTCATTAGAACAACTACTAAAAACAATAAACACTTTCTCCCCAGCAGATCAACTTCGTATTATTACAAAAGGAAATGCAAAACACTTAAGTAGCCGGATGTTAGTGGCATTAAATTTAGGGATGACATTTTTAGATGAAAAGCAGCATCACTTTACTTCTGCCATGTCGATGGCACGAGAGATAAAAAAAACAATTTCTGAATTATTAACTCATTATGAAGTTCAGCTTAACAATAAGATTTTTACCACTCTCTTTACTCCTGAACAAGCATATGAATTAGGCAAATCGATAGAGACGCTGCTTTCTGCAAGTTATCCCTCCACTCATTACATTGCAAATAAAGATTTTATTCTGGAATCCATTTTAAATGTTTTCACAAAAACATTACGAGAAGAAAATGAAGAAAAAAAGAATTTTAGTTATCAGCAGCTTGAATTCTTGACTGAGATATACCGTCAATTTTATCACTATCACGCAAATAAAATAATAGATCCAATTGTAGAAAATCGTTCAAAAATTTCCTTTTTATTTCATCTTTCTCCCGCTGGATTTGATTTATATTTGTGGAGCATTAAAAAAATGTTTTCTCTACAAAATCCCTCTTCAGCTAACGACATACAAACCAGCATGCTCACTCAATTTCATGCATACGGATTATTCAATGCTTTTTACAAAAAGTTCGATTACAACTCTCGCATCATTACCTGGGAACCCACAAGAGATAAAAACTACGTAACTTTCTATACAGAAATTATTAAAAACAATCCCCACTCTTTTCAATTTTATAACCCGCCGCATTTGGAAATAACCTACCAAGTATATGATAGCGTTTCAACAAGAGATGTTGATTTAATAGAGTCTATGCAAAACATTAAAGGTTTTTGTTTTAATAATGGCTTTCCAGAAAACGCTAAAGATTTTCTCAACTTGCTTAGAAGAGAAAAAATACAATCGCGCGAATTAGAAATAATCATTCAGCCATTTAAACTTAATGAACAACAAAATCATTTACTTGAAAAAAATAAAAAAATTCCTGTTGCAGTAAAAAATATTGTTTTTCGATTGGATAAAACTGCGCAATTAGAAAATACGTTATTGCTTACTAAATTATTTAATAAAAATACCAGTATGACACTTGATTTGCCCAGCTCTACTTTCGATCTTTCTAAAGAAATGTTGCAATCCATATTGAACACTCGCCATCATGAAACAAATACTTTTTGTTTAAAAGGACATGTCTCAACGGAAACATTCAAGACGATCACGCTTCAACTCGGCGTCCCATCAGGCATCACTGCGCTTGATTTAGAACATACTGATATGACAAATGTATTCATGCCTTATTTAATCACAATCATTTTCTGTGGCACAGTGAAATTAATTCGTTTACCTAACACTGACTTTACTAGAAATAATGTGTATCTCTTAGTGGAAACAATGGAGAAAACTAACAAGCTACGTCACTATCATTCTCAAAAAAATGAAGGGATTGAATGTAAAAATTTATTTGATGGCGGTATTGCGCTCCTCTTTCCTCAACCGATAGCAGATGATAATGCGGCTGACATGACTGCAAAAAAAATAAAACAGGAACAGAAAGCAGAAGAAAAGAAAAAAAAGAAAGAAAAAAAAGAAATGTCGTCTGCCAATTCACTGGCTGCTACTTCTGCTGCCATTCCTGATAGTGACAGCGCTGCTCGAGCAGAAGCACTTGCGATTGCGTTAGCAAAACGGCATCAACAAAAACAAGAAGCCATTGAGAACTTAATAAAAGGGAGCAAAGAAAAAGAAGAAGCTGAAAAAACTGCACAGGAAAGAATGCATATACTGAATCGCGCAGCAGCTATAGGAAAAGAAAAAAGAAAAAATATTCTTTTTATAGAAACCCCTGAATCGAGAAATAGGCAGGAAAAATCGCTTCAAATTGAACAAGAGGAACCGCTTTTGAGGAACCTACAAAAAAGAAATAATCAAAAGCAAGGGGAGGAAGAATTGCATCCACGCATTATCAAGAAATTATCTACAATAAAAACAGAATATACCCTAGCAAAAGAAAATAATTTTACTACTAACATAGAACGTGATGTCACGGTCACAGTAGAAAACAAACATCTTGATAGCGAACAATTAAATACTTACTTGACTGTATTAACGCATATCTTACATCAACATCATGATCAAGATATCTCGTCTCTCCACAGAGATTATTTGAATCATATTTTATATAAAATAATAGGCAATTGCATTGCACTGATATTTCCCAATAAAGAAAATGACCACATTAATCCTCGTATTTTTCATCCAAAAACAACGCACCGCATCATGTACTCTTCTTACTTGGTGATGTATTGCCACTTATATTTCAATGGTAAAATAACTATCAATAATTTGATTGTACTAGCAAAAGAATTATTAAAATTGCAACCTGCTTTGACCAGTATCAATGAAAATAAAATTATCAGACTTGATATCTCCGCTTTCAATAGACAAGATAAACTAATTATTCCAAAAAAAGCGGGTGAAATATTAGATGCGCTTAGTAACCTATTTTCTCAGTTAATTTCTTTAATTGATTATCGAGATAAATTAAATAAATCAGAAATAGGGATGACGATACTCACCTTACTTTATGAAAAGCATCAAATAAACGCAACCGGCGCCACTCACAATCTATTATCAACATTCATTATTCAAGCATTGTTATATCAAATACAAATATTTTTGAATGCGCTGATAAAATCTGATGATGCTATTATTCATGCCAATAAAGAAACGCTTGAAATAATAACTATTACTTTGATCAACCCACTCTATAAAATAGCAAAAATACATTCTTTTACTACTATAGAATGTCTCTCAAATGAAGATTTAAAAATTATTCAAGATGCAAATACAGATTTATTGAAGATGATCAAACAGTTAAAAAACAGCGTGATTCAAGAAAATGAAAAGGACATACAAACGACTATAAATGCAACTATAGCAAATACAAATGTGAGCCGACATCCAAGTACGATGCATGGTAATAACAATAGTAATAATAACCACCATCATGATCGAACAGCAGCGGTGATGAGAGGTGTTAGTAATTTATTGTCCGCAGAAAAAAAACATCAACCATCTGGTCGAAAGGGATAAAAGCAAACGCATCGCACGCTTAGAACATCTGTATAACACGATATTTTGATTCAAATCGAGGCGGATTAAATTTTAAAAGCGCATCCTCGCCAAAAACTTGCGAGGACAAAGTTTATATGCGAATAAATGAGCATTTTAAAATTTGACCCCACAATGTGTTGAATGAAAATAGCAATTTATAGAGATGTCCTTAAGTCGCGGCGCTGTTAAGTCATTATTTATCAGAGGAGAGCGGTACGTTTGCTCGACGATTATTTACTGCGCTTTCGCAAGCAAATAAAAATCCAATGTCGCACGCAACCCCTGCGCCAGCGTAGTTTGCGGTTCCCATTGCAAATATTCACGCGCGCGTTTAATTTCAGGCACACGCAGCGACACATCTTGATAACCCGCGCCATAATATTGCGCTGCATCGACATTCACTAATTGCACTTTACGCGCTTCCGCTGCATACGCAGGATAATGTTGTGTAATTAATTGCAAAACATTTTCTGCTAATTGGCGAATCGAAATATTTTCATCAGGATGACCAATATTAAAAATTCTGTTTTTTGCGCAATCATTTTTATTTTCGATAATACGCACTAGCGCATCAATGCCATCATCGACATAAGTAAAACAACGTTGTTGCGCACCGCCATTGACTAAATGAATATTTTCGCCACGCAATATGTTACCAATAAATTGTGTTAATACGCGCGACCCACCAGGCTTAGGATTGAAAACATTATCCAATCGCGGCCCATACCAATTAAATGGACGGAATAAAGTATAAGATAAGTTTTTTTGTTTCCCATATACATAAATCAAACGATCTAACATTTGTTTGCACGTTGAATAAATCCAACGTTCTTTATTGACAGGGCCAGTCACTAAATGACTTTCTTCTTCATCAAAGGCAACATCGGTACACATGCCATATACTTCGGATGTTGACGGAAACACTAAGCGTTTTTGTTGTTGCACGCAGCGCCGAATAATATCGAGATTTGCTTCAAAATCTAATTCAAAAATACGCAATGGATCTTGCACATACGTCGCCGGTGTTGCAATCGCCGCGAGCGGCAACACCACATCACACAATTTAATATGTTCATCTATCCAATCAGTTTGTTTAGTCATATCCCCCATCGTAAAATGAAAACGCGGGTGATTGATGCATGCATGAATTTTATCTTGCGCTAAATCCAATGCATAAATATGCCAATCTGTTTTTGCTAAAATCGCATCACTTAAATGACTACCAATAAAACCATTTGCACCTAAAATTAAAATATTCATTATGCATTCTTCCTAATTAAAAACGTCGTACATCACATCTAATACGCGATCATGATCAGCATCACTCATGCCAGGAAATAATGGCAAACTGACGATGCGCTCACAGACATCTTCGGCATGTGGAAAATCACCTAATTTAAAACCAAATACTTGACGATAATAAGGATATAAATGCACGGCGCGATAATGTAATCCAGTACCAATATTTTTTTCTTTCATCGCTTGCATAAAATCATTGCGATGCATGCCTGTCACTTCTTCATTCATGAGGGGTGTATATAAATGCCAGGAATGCAAATGCTCGTATGAAGTGGGTGGCGTTGGTAACGTCCATTGCGTCCAATCTGATAATGCTTCTTGATAGCGATTCGCAAGTTCTGCACGACGTGCAATAAATTGCGGTAAATCTTTTAATTGATGAATGCCAAGCGCCGCTTGAATATCCATCATATTGTATTTAAACCCTGGCATGACAACTTCATAATCTTGTGCGCCTTGTTTGCCATAACGGTTCCATGCGGGTCTATCAATGCCATGAAAACGTAAACGCGCAATATGATCGGCTGCTACTTGATCACGCGTCACGACACAACCGCCTTCACCGGTTGTCATATTTTTATTGGGATGAAAACTAAATACTTGCATATCACCAAAACTGCCGAGGCGTTTGCCTTTATATTCCGCACCGATTGCTTGCGCTGCATCTTCCAGCACGCGCAAACCGCGACGATTAGCAATTTCGTATAACGGATCTAAATCGACAGATAAGCCGGCAAAATGCACGGGTATAATGACGCGAGTGCGATCGGTGATCGCTTGCTCTAATAAATTCATATCCATGTTTAAAGTTTTTGGATCGATATCGACTAACACCGGTTTGCCGCCAGCTAACACAATCGTATTTAATGTGGCCGCAAACGTGAGTGGTGTCGTAATTACTTCATCACCCGGCTGCAAATCCATGGTCAATAAAGCGAGATGTAAACCAGCGGTTGCCGATGACAACAATAAAACATGCGGTGCATTAAAATATTCTTTTAATGCATCAGTAAATTGCGCAACACGCGGACCCGTCGTAATCCAACCACTTTTCAAACAAGCAACCACTTCTTCAATGGCGGCATCACTAATAGATGGACGAGAAAAAGGTAAAAATTCTGACATACATCCTCTCTTGTATAGATATATAATTTGTTATGTTTGCGCGACTAAATACACGCCAGCAATAATAATAAAAATCCCAGTAACACGTAAGACGGATAACGGTTCCCCAAATAAGTAATAAGCAGCGACCGCATTCACTATATAACCAATACTTAACATGGGATATGCGACACTCACTTGTACGCGCGATAACACCAGTAACCATACCGCCACACTTAACACATACATACATAAACCTGAAAGAATGGGAATATTGCACGCCACTTTCATACCAATCGGCAACAAGTTAACTAGATTAAATTCAAAATGACCTATTTGTGTCATCCCTGCTTTTAATAAAAGTTGGGCACCCGCATTTAACAACACCCCAAAGAGAATTAACCCAAATATCATCATGAACCAACCCTTTATCCCAAATAAACTATGTAAGAATGATCATTTAACAGCGCGCTTACTTATATGAAGCGGGATGCATTCTTTATTTTCCAAGACCGCAATCATACAAAATTTTTACCTCAAATACACATTTTTCCGAATAAGTCGGGTATAATAAGCGACTTTTTTAACTTAATTAATGAGGATATAACGATGTCAACTATATTAGTGGGCAGAAAAGCCCCGGATTTTACTGCTGCTGCAGTAATGGCTAATGGCGAAATCAATGGCCAATTTAACTTACATAATGCGATCGAAAAAAAATATGGCGTTATCTTTTTCTATCCATTGGATTTTACGTTTGTTTGTCCATCAGAATTAATCGCATTAGATAAACGTATAGATGAATTCACGCAACGTAATGCGTTAGTGATGGGCATTTCGATTGATTCGCAATTTACGCATAATGCATGGCGCAACACAGCAATTGCGAATGGCGGTATTGGTCAAGTGCGTTATCCATTAATTGCGGACGTAAATCATGCCATTTGCCAAGCTTATGGCGTGGAACATCCAACAGCACATGTGGCGTTACGCGGCGCATTCATTATCGATAAACAAGGTATTGTACGTTCGCAAATCGTCAATGATTTACCATTAGGTCGTAATGTGGATGAGTTATTACGATTAGTGGATGCCTTAGAATTCCATGAAAAACATGGTGAAGTTTGCCCTGCAAATTGGACGAAAGGAAAAACAGGTATTAAACCAACTGCTGATGGTATTGCTAAATACTTATCGAATGAAGCGGATCAATTATAATTTTTTCACCTTCTTTTTTACTTCTCTCTCTTCTATAGATATAGAGATATATAGATATCTCTCACACTGTCAATGCCAGCACAAGCTGGCATCGGCAATTTTATTCAGTTCATAACATTAAAAGATACATTGATACATTAAAGATAAAAGCGCCGCTCTCTTGCAGTCATCACTCTGATCATTTTTCTCGTCATACTTCCGATCATTTTTCTCATCAAAAATTTTTTTATAAAAAACTTTGAAAAAAGTTTTTTCTCTGTTATAAAGTTGCAACGCGAAATGTGAATAATAAAGCAAAAAATTTTATTTGTTTTTATTTATACATTTTTTTGTGTTATGAATAAAAATTGTTAGCAAGTAAATTAAAATGTGCGATTTCTTCGTCTTTGGATGAAAATTTACTTGCAAAATGAAACATTCATAGTTAATTTTAAAACTCGTCCGGATAAACATTTCAAGGAGATACAACAACATGAAATTAAAACTCATTGTTGCTTCGATGAGCGTACTCGGGTTAATAAGCTGCCCTACCGCAGTCTTAGCCAAGAAACATCATCACAAACCTAAACAGCAACAAACAGCACAACAGCAAGACTATAAGGATATGGGTAGCTATAAGGATATGCAGGAAGTCTGCACTATTAGCCAATCCTCTATCATCATGGATGAAATGACTCAAAATATGGGTCGTGCAATGCCAAATCCATGCAACCCAGGATGGTTCAACCGCGTTCAATTTAGTGGTGGTATCAATGTTGACGTCGGTAAATGGGGCAACAGAAATGCCAACATCATGGGTGAAAACTATCAACGTATTTCCCTCAATGACGCTTACTTAAACGTATCTGCTACAGTGAATGACTGGGCAAAAGCGTTTGCAAGCTTAAGCTACAGCACACCAACCACGAATGCTGACCAAGCTACTTATAAAGGTTTCGGCATTGCGGAATACAGTGCTGCATATGCAAACAACGTTCTTGGTGGGGCTACTAACCTTGTTCAAGTAGAACAAGCTTATGCGACATTGGGCAACTTTGATGTATCACCTTTCTTTGTACAAGTTGGTAAACAATTCCAAGACTTTGGTCGTTATCAAATTCACCCGATCACACGCAGTTTGACTCAAGTCATGTCAGAAACCTTAGCTACGTCGTTAAAAGCTGGGTTCCTAATGCCTATGGGTCTACATGGATCGGTTTATGTGTTTGATGATCCAATGAACCAAGCAGGTTCTTCTTCTACTAGTACCAACTTTGGTCTTGCGTTAGGTTATGACCAACCAAGTGACCAATTAGGTTGGGATGTAGGCGCTGCTTACCTTTACAACATGATGGGTGTTAACGATATTGCTTACCAAGTCGCTAACTTCACTCAACAAAATGGTTATAACAAACGTGTTGGTGGTTATGCTTTATATGGTGACGTCAACAGCGGACCATTTATGATTGGTGCGCGTTTTGTAGGTACTGCAGGATTTAACCCAGGTGACTTACCACAAGATGGTATAGCTGGTGTTAACGGTGGTCAGCTCATTACTCGCACTGTCAGCGGACCATTAACAACTCAAGGCGGAGCAAAACCATGGGCTGCTGGTGTTCAAGCAGGATATGGCTTTGATGCATGGGGTAAAAATCAAAACATCTATGTTGGTTACCAAGGATCTAGTCAAGCTGCTGGCTTAGACTTACCAAGAAGCCGTTGGTTAGCTGGATATAATGTTGATGTTTGGAAGAGCACGATGCTTGGCATTGAGTGGGATCATGACAATGCTTACAGCGCTAGCGATGGTGGTTCGGGTAACACTACAAATCTCGTATCCTTACGAGCCGGTGTTAACTTTAACTAATCGTTATCTAAACATAAAAAATCAAAAAGCCCGCGAAAGCGGGCTTTTTTTTGTGTGTTCGAAATACGTCCCGTTTGTGCTGAGGAGCGTATGCAGTACGCGTCTCGAAGCACGAACATAGCTAAATTCGACCAACTTATTTTCTCTCTTTCATCTCCCAGCGGTTTGCTAAAAAACAAAATAAATCCGCGGTACGTTCTACATCATAAATAGCAGAATGAGCTTGCTCTACATCAAACGGAATGCGAGCTTTGCGAGCTGCGCGTGCTAATACGGTTTCGCCTAAAGCAACTGCCGCCAGCGATGCCGTATCAAATGTCGTAAACGTATGAAATGGGTGATAACGCAAATTTGAACGTTTTGCCGCTGCTAAAATAAAACTCAAGTCAAACCACGCATTATGCCCAACCAGCACCGCACGATAACAATTAGTTTGTTGCAATTTATCTTTGATCACCATAAACAAACGTTGTAACGCCTGCGCTTCAGGAATCGCAAAACGCAATGGATAAGAAGGATCAATCCCTGTTAATTCTAACGCCTCTTTATCAAATCGTGCGCCCATAAAAGGCTCAACATGATAAGCATCCGTCTTTTCACGATACAATTTACCTTCTTCATCCATACCCACAATCACCGCCGCCAATTCCAACAAAGCATCCGTGGCAGGATTTAATCCCGAGGTTTCTACATCAACCACCACCGGTAATAATCCACGAAAACGTCGCGCTAATTTGATTTGTTTATTCATTTTGTGTAATTTTCTTATCAGCTAAAACTTATAATTTATAACTATTATGGAAAACGATATGTCTACCTTTATAACTACCCCGACAAACACGTTGCGAGATACTATCACAAATGCGTATCGAATAAACGAGACTGAATGCTTACAACAACTGATTCCAGAAGCAACTTTGCCTCCCTCCCAAGTGGCAAGCGCCATTACGACTGCCACTCAATTTGTCACTGGTCTGCGCACCCACAAAGATAAATTAGGCAATATTAATCTCCTCTTACAGCAATATGATTTATCGACTGAAGAAGGCATTGCCCTCATGTGTCTTGCTGAAGCGTTATTACGCATTCCAGATAAAACCACCATGGATAAATTTATTAGTGATAAATTATCAACGGCGGCTTGGCAAAATCATCTTCATCTCGATAATGCTTTTTTTGTGAATGCTGCGACATGGTCGTTATTGCTCACTGGTAAGATGTACGCACCAACGCTTGATCGTCAACAATCACTCATCAGTTCGCTCAAACGTGCCGGCAGCCGCTTAAGCGCCACTATCATTCGCCCGATTATTTTGCAAATGATGAAATTAATTGGCAATCAATTTGTCATTGGTGAAACCATTGAATCCGCTTTAAAAAATTCTACTTCCTTAGAAAAAAGAGGTTATTCATTTTCATATGATATGTTGGGCGAATCCGCGCGCACAGCTGCAGATGCTAAACAATATTATGCCGCATATGTACATGCCATTGATGTTGTTGGTCAACACTGCACTGCTATACACCATAGCACTGACAATACCGCGCCCAGTATTTCTGTGAAATTATCCGCACTCTATCCACGTTATGAATACACGCAGCACGAACACATTATGCAAGCCATTCCACCACTCTTGTTGACACTTGCACAACAAGCAAAAAAATATCAAATGCGTTTGATTATTGATGCCGAAGAGGCGGATCGTTTAGAAGTATCACTCGATATATTTGAAATGATTTATACGCACCCATCATTAATTGATTGGGAAGGATTTGGTTTAGCGATTCAAGCTTATCAAAAACGTACTTCATTTGTAGTTGATTGGTTAGCTGCACTCGCAACTCGTCATCACAAACGTATTATGGTGCGCTTAGTAAAAGGTGCTTATTGGGATGCAGAAATAAAAACCACACAAGTTCAAGGGTTGAATAATTATCCAGTTTTTACCCGTAAAAATGCAACAGATGTTGCTTATCTTGCTTGCGCAAAAAAATTGTTAGCACATCCTGATTGTTTTTATCCACAATTTGGTACGCATAATGCATATTCTGTTGCCGCTATTTTAGCAATGGCAGGCACACGTACAGATTATGAATTTCAATGTTTATATGGCATGGGTCAACCACTATACGACCAAATCATTGCGCAACATCATTGTCGTATTTATGCGCCAGTTGGCACACACAAACATTTATTAGGTTATTTAGTACGACGTTTACTTGAAAATGGTGCGAATACTTCATTCATTAATCATTTAACCGACGATAATATTCCAATCGAAAAAATTGTTTATGATCCGGTTGCACGCATCGCAGCGCTCGGCGGTACACCACATCCACGTATTCCATTACCAAAAAATATTTATGGTGCGTGGGAAAATTCTGAAGGATTCGATTTATCAGATCGCAGGCAATTTAATTTTCTTTTACAACAAATGGCTATCGCCGAAAAAGAAAAATGGGTTGCAAGTCCACTCATCAATGGGAAAACACTCACGCAACAACCCGCCACTGCAGTAACCTCACCCAGCGCCATCAGCCACGTCATTGGTCATGTGTATCGCGCCGGCGCTGAACAAGTAGCATTAGCATTTACCGCTGCCACTAACGCCGCTCATACCTGGGCGAATACGCCGGTTGCGACGCGCGCTGCCATATTAGAACGTGCAGCCATTTATTTTCAGGAAGACATGCCCGCTCTTATCGCCATCATGTCGCGCGAAGGTGGAAAATGTTTATTAGATGCCATGTCTGAAGTTCGCGAAACCATCGATTATTGTCGTTACTATGCTTATCGCGCCCGCAACGATTTAACAACTATGACTCTGCCTGGTCCTACTGGCGAAACCAATCAATTATCGTTGCATCCGCGCGGCGTGATTGCATGTATCAGTCCGTGGAATTTTCCACTCGCTATTTTTACCGGACAAATTATCGCAGCACTCGTCACGGGTAACACTGTGATTGCAAAACCAGCCGAACAAACACCACTGATTGCTTATCGCGCCATACAAATTTTACATCGTGCTGGTATTCCCACCGATGTTTTACATTTATTGATTGGGCGTGGCAGTGTTGTTGGGCCGGCACTCACGAATGATGCGCGCTTGGCTGGCGTGATGTTTACCGGTTCAACAGAAACAGCAAAATCCATCGAGCAATCACTTGCGAATCGACCTGCGACTGTTCCTATTGCCATGTTTGTTGCTGAAACGGGCGGACAAAATGCCATGATTGTCGATTCATCTGCGCTTCCCGAACAAACTATTATTGATATTGTGCAATCTGCATTTAATAGCGCAGGTCAGCGTTGTTCAGCATTACGCGTTTTATTTTTACAAGAAGATATTGCCGATCAATGGTTGGAAATGTTGCGCGGTTACCTCGCAGAAATTTATTTAGGCGATCCGTATTTACTCGCAACCGACGTCGGTCCAGTGATTGATGCAAAATCGCAACAAATGTTACAAACACGTTTCGCTAAAATGCAAACCGAAGCTAAATTGATTGCGCAAGTGCCGCTAGGTGATGCCACTGGCGGTCATTATTTTGCACCTTGCGTATTTGAATTACAGGATTTAAATCAATTGGAAGGTGAAATCTTTGGGCCAATTTTGCATGTTATTCGTTATCGCGCGACTGAATTAGAAAAAGTGATGGAGGCTATCATCCGCACTGGCTATGGATTAACATTAGGCATACACAGTCGCATTGATGCAACTGTCCAACACGTGATTGATCATATGCCCGTTGGTAATATGTATGTGAATCGCAATATGATAGGCGCCGTCGTTGGCGTGCAACCATTTGGCGGCGAACGTTTGTCGGGCACCGGACCCAAAGCGGGCGGCCCACATTATTTGCCGCGATTATGTGTAGAACGCGCCGTGTCTATCAACACCACTGCCATTGGTGGAAATGCACGTTTAGTGTCGCTACTTGAGGATGATGAATGACACCTCCATTTGATATTACCTATGTCATGTTTTTGATTTTTACTGGCACTGCTATTTTATCAACCTTTGCGCTTTTTACACGTCAATCATTATTAATCGCTTATATTATTTTGGGCGCGCTATTAGGGCCGTGGGGATTAAAACTCATTAAAAATACGGCGATTGCTGAACAAGCCGGCAATATTGGGATTATTTTTCTTTTATTTTTATTGGGATTAAATTTACAGCCGCAAAATTTATTTCATTCACTGCGCAAAATGATTGGGGTCACCTTCGCGAGTTCCATCATTTTTTTCATCATTGGTTTCGCACTCAGTTTTACATTTGGTTATTCCCAGACGGAATGTTTAATCATTGGGATTATCACCATGTTCTCGAGTACAATTGTGAGTATTAAATTATTACCGACAACCGCTTTACATCATCAACGTATCGGTGAATTATTAATTAGCATTTTATTATTACAAGATTTAATTGCGATTTTTGTTATTTTAACAATGGAAATTGTAGCCAGTCGCACTGGACCGCTGCGTCACTTTCAATTAATTTTAAGCGCGTTTCCAGCTTTGTTCAGCGTGGCATATATTTTTCAAAACTATTTATTAGATTATTTAGTCAAACGTTTCGACAAAATTCATGAATATATTTTTATTTTATCGATTGGGTGGTGTTTGTTCATGGCGCAATTCAGTCGGGCATTGGGATTATCAGAAGAAATTGGTGCATTCATTGCCGGTGTCGCCTTCGCCTCTAATCCAATCTCACTTTATATTGCAGAAAGTTTAAAACCCCTGCGCGATTTCTTTTTAGTCATTTTCTTTTTTAGTATTGGCGCCGGTTTTGATTTTGATTATTTTTCACAAATTATTTTTCCGGCCTGCGCGATCGCCAGCTTCATCTTAATTTTAAAACCGCTTATTTTTAAATATTTATTTATTCATGTAGGCGAAAATAATTCGGTGAGCTGGGAATTAGGTGTGCGTTTGGGACAATTAAGTGAATTTTCTTTATTAGTTATTTATATTGCCTTACAAACAAAATTAATTTCGCCTATCACTACTTACATGGTAGAAGCAGCAGTGATGATTACGTTTATTATTTCATGTTACTGGACAGTGTTGCGTTTTCCGACGCCGATGGCCATTTCCGATAAATTACGTCAGGATTGATCATAAACGTTGTGCTACCATACTTTCGCAAAATTAAGGGGAGGAAAAGTATTGTGGGTGCACATCATCACGGTCACGGCGCAGCGGGTCATCAGCATACACACGGCCACAGTCACACTGGCAAGGCGGCTTCATTAAATTGGTCGTTTGCCATTGCTATCGCACTCACCTCCAGTTACATCATTGCCGAAGTCGCTTACGCTTTCATGGCAGACTCCATGAGTTTACTCGCTGATGCCGTGCACAATTTAGGCGATGTACTAGGGTTGGTATTAGCGTGGATTGCGAATTGGTTATTATCTTTTCCCGCGCGCAAACGTTATAGCTATGGATTTAAACGCACCACTATCATCGCTTCCCTCGCCAACGCCTGTATTTTGATTGCGACCTCCGCCCTCATTGCTTACGAATCGGTATATAAACTTTTTCATTTAACCGAAATGAATGAAAACGTCGTGATCATCATTGGTATTATTGGCGTCTTCGTCAATGGCTGTTGTTCATTATTATTTATGCGCAGCGCCCGCGATGATATCAATATTAAAGGCGCATTTTTACATTTATTAGCTGATGCTTTCATTTTAGTTGGTGTCGTCGTTGGTGCATTAGTTATCAAATATACTGGTTTGCTGTGGTTAGATCCGGTGATTGGTTTGATTATTGTCACGATTGTGTTGTGGGGAACATGGAGTTTATTGCGCGATTCTGTGCATTTAATTTTAGATGCTATCCCGCATTATATTGATCATGCTGGCGTCAAAAATTATTTAACGCAAATACCTGGCGTCAAAGAAGTCCATGATTTACATATTTGGGGATTGAGCACACGCGAGGTGGCGCTCACCGTGCATTTAATCATGCCAAAATCGCCATTGACGGACACCGATTATAAAAAAATTAATGTCGAATTAAGGGAGAAATTTAAAATTAATCATGCTACCATTCAGGTCGAAACGGGTAGCGCTGAAGACCCTTGTATCCACTGCGAAACCTGTTAAAAAATAATTTGATTTTTATGCGTGTTCTTAAGGTTCTCTTAAGGAAAGTTTAATACAATGTTTTTTAATCAATTACCAAAGTTTGTGACTTTATCTACAGGAAGCACACATATGCAACACAATGAAACTATGTTAGATCAAGCTAATTATTCATACAAAAATACAACTTTGATCAGTCAAAAAGCTGAAGAAATATTATCTGATCCTAAAAACCCCTTATACATAGCATATATGGCTGCTTGCCAAAAAATTGCGGCAGAAAAATTACATGAAGAAAAAGAAACAATATTAGATGCCATTGCTAAAATAGAGAATAAAGATCAAGAATTTGAGAACATGTTGTGGGAAGAAAAAGAGCTTTATCAAGAACAATTAGAATTTCAACGTGAACAAGCATATACAACTTATTTGCAAGAACAACAAAAGATTGCAGAATTGCAATTAGAAGAAACAGACTCTTCTATTTCATCTGATGTTGTAACTCTCGCTAAACAAATATATGCAGTGAAAATAGCAGAAAATGTATTAGAAAATACTCAAATTCAACATGAAAATTTATTAAAAGAATGGAATGATTCCCAAGAAAAATTTGCTAAGGATATTCTTGAAAAATTATTGGCTTCCCCTTATTTCAGTAATATTTCTGAAAATGATAAACAAGAGTTTATAGACGCAACGCAGCGTGTAGCCAAAATACAACCATCAACTATGTCGCTTAAACCTATTCCTGAGCATGTACGCGAAATGCTTGATAAAAAAATAGCTGAGAGAGAAGAGGAAATTAGTCAAACTTCTCCAGAAAAAACAAAAAAAGAAATTCGCATACAATCCAGAACTGAAGTTGAAAAAAGCTTTAATTTGGATAGAAGTGCTCAGCAAAAAACATTGCTTAATATGGTTCCTAACATGATGAAAATATTAACACCAGAAACTCGTAAGAAAGTGCAAGAAGAAGAATCAATTAAAGCAGGTAAAAAAATTAGTGTACCTGCAGCTATTGAAAACATGCTTTACGAGATGGGTCTTAAAAATCACTTTCTTGTTATGAATCTCCTTAATCTAAGATGTATAGAAAGCGATGTAGAGATGTCTCTTAATTCTCAAAATGTCAAAACAGCGCAGATGGGAATGCATTCACCATTAAACAGTTTCCGTCAGAAAACAACTGATCCAACTGTACATTTTATTTTAAATAAATTAGAAGAATTAATTCCTGAACAAAAAGCAGCTAAACTTGTTGCTCAATTCGGTATGCGCTAAACAAGTACTCGTTGCAACTCTCCAATCACTGCTTCGATTTCACCTTGGGTCGTAAAACGGCCCAAGGAAAATCTGATTGAACTTTTTGTTGCTTCATCACTCAAACCCATCGCACGCAACACATATGATCCTTCGGTACCTTTGCCTTGGCACGCAGACGCCGTCGATGCCGCGATATCAGGGCATTGCGCTAAAATCGCATCCGCAATCATGCCCTCAAAACGCACGTTTAAAATAGATGGCACGGTATCATTCAAATCCGTATTCAAGCACATATTTTTAATGCTTTGTAAGCCCTGCAAAAATTGATTACGCAGTTCACGAATACGAATATTGTCTTGCGGCATTTCTTGATTGGCGAGATGAAACGCTTCGCCCATCCCAACAATTTGATGCGTCGGCAACGTCCCAGAACGCATGCCTTGCTCATGACCACCACCATGTAACAATGGCTCAACTCGCACGCGCGGTTTTTTACGCAGATATAACGCCCCTATTCCTTTCGGGCCATATACTTTGTGTGCAGAGAGCGATAACAAATCAATCGGACATTTTTTCAAATTAATTTCTACTTTGCCTGCAGTTTGTGCCGCATCCACATGTAACAAAATACCGCGTGATGAAGTAATCGCGGCAATGTGTGCGATATCTTGCATCACACCGGTTTCATTATTCACTTGCATGATAGAGACCAACACCGTGTCAGGTTGTAAGCTTTGTTCAAATGCATCGATATCTAAACGACCAAGCGCATTCGGCGCCAGATACGTCACCTTATATTTTTCTTTTTCTAATTGTTGGCAAGGATCAAGCACCGCTTTGTGTTCGGTTTTCATCGTCATAATATGCTTGCCTTTATGCTGATATAAATGCGCCGCCCCTTTAAGCGCCAAATTATTGGCTTCAGTCGCACCAGACGTCCAAATGATTTCACTCGCATCAGCGTGTATTAATGCCGCAACTTGCGCGCGCGCCACTTCCACCGCATCACGCGCTTGTTGGCCATATACATGCAATGATGATGGATTACCAAATATGCCTGCACTGGTTAAATACGCGCACATTTTTTCAGCAACACGCACATCGACAGGTGTCGTCGCTGCATAATCTAAATAAATAGGTTTCATGTTTTCCTCAAGTTATCACCAATGATGGATTACGCCGCGATTCGCGCGACTAATCCACCCTACATATTTTAAATCATCACAATTTTTTTGTTATTTGTATCGCAGTTAACATTCCGCGCAACATATTCACTTCCATTTTATCGAGACGCGCGCGCAAATATAATCGACGCAAACGAGTCATTAATTTTCGTGGTGCACTTAATTTTAAAAAATCAATTTCAACTAACACTGTTTGTAAATGCTCAAAAAAATTTTCTAATTCATTAATAGTTGCTAATTCCGCTTCTTTTTTTGCGGTGATGTTATTTTCTATACACGCTAAACGTAATTCATAGGCAATAATTTGCACCGCAGCGGCAATGTTCAACGAACTATAAAAAGAATCCGTTGGAATATGTACATGCAAATGACAGCGTTGCAATTCTTCATTAGCAAGACCGGATTGTTCGCGACCAAATAAAATGGCAATGCGACTATCACTGGGTTCTTGGCTAATTTGTGCCACCATTTCACGCGGCGATAACAGCGGCCACGGAATCGTACGCATGCGCGCACTCGTCCCCACCACCAAGGTGCAATCTGCAATCGCTTCATCCAGCGTCGCAACCACTTGGGCACCAGCTAAAATATCGCTAGCACCTGATGCTAATTCCATGGCTTTGGCATCAGGAAATTGTTGTGGCTCGACCAAATAAAGCGCACTTAATCCCATGGTTTTCATAGCACGCGCGGCTGATCCAATATTACCCGGATGAGAGGTATTTACTAAGACGATGCGAATACGATTTAACATTTTTCTCTCTTTCTTTTGTCATAAGCGAAAGCTCACTGGAAAACATTGCTGGCATGACAGTCTCATTCGTTTTATGATTGCCAATCTTAACATAACAATGAATTGACCTCTCACTATGCGTGAACCATTTATTAATATTGCCGTTGAAGCCGTACGATCCGCTGAACACATCATCATTAGAGCCATGAAACGGTTAGATACCATTCAAATTACTGAGAAAAAACCCAATGATTTTGTGACTGAAGTTGACAAACGCGTCGAACAAGAAATTATCAGTGTCATTCGCAAAGCATTTCCTTCCCATAGTATTTTGGCAGAAGAAAGCGGTGAAACTGGCGACAATGAATATCAATGGATTATTGACCCCATTGATGGCACCCGAAATTTTATTCATGGTTTTCCGCATTTTGCAGTGTCGATTGCATTGGCTCACAAAAATAGAATTGAGCATGGCGTGATTTATGATCCTGTACGCCAAGAATTATTTACTGCGAGTCGCGGCAAAGGTGCGCAATTAAATAATTGCCGTATTCGCGTCGCTCAACGCAAAATGTTAGATGAATGTTTATTAGGCACTGGATTTGCTTATCGTCATCAAGATAAAGACAGTTTAATTCCAGAAAATTTATTGCGCGCAATTTTGCCGATTTGTGGTGATGTGCGACGTGCCGGTGCAGCAACATTGGATTTGGCTTATGTGGCATGTGGGCGTTTAGATGGTTTTTGGGAAATGGGATTAAAGATTTGGGACATGGCCGCGGGCGTATTATTAATCAAAGAAGCCGGCGGTTTAGTCTGCGATTTAGCAGGTGGTGATGATTATTTAAAAACTGGGCATGTCGTCGCTGCAAATGCGATGGTGTTGCGACAATTATTAAAGACGTTGAAACCGCAAGTCGCTGCAAAAACAGATAAATAAAAATAAATTCATTATAAAATTTTCTTTAATATTGCATAGATACTTTCTTCATTTTTATCTTTTTTATCTTTTTTACTCTGCTCTGTACTCCGCTCGGATGGAAAAAATATTGACGTTGAATGACTTCCGCGCAATTGCTTTTTCTTTTGAGATACTATATTTGGATTTGCTTGATAAAAATCTGAGGGAACTTCTCTGTCTCGTTTTTTCCCATTGCCTTTAACATTATATTCTGCTGTCAAAGATTTTTTGTCTATTAATTCTCTAAATATATCATCTATTACCATGTAAGGATATGCAAAAAAAGTGGGCGTGGGCGAAAAATAAATAATCCCTTTTTCATTATCTTTTATCGCTGGAAAAATTAAACCGATGACTGACACAAATTCCATATGAAAAGAATTATTAATATCATAAAAGAATTGAATATGATTATCTTTCGCAATTATTTTGCTTTGCGTAACAAAATCAATCAACTTACATAACACTAAAACTAACAAATAATTTTTTGGCCATTGATCATTCGATGAGGTATTGATGAAGTATTGCAGTTCTGGTCGTACTAAAAGAGAAACTTTATTATCATTGGTAATATTTTCGTAAAGAAGTTCTGGAATGCTATCACGTAACTGTTCGCACATATTTTTATTGCAGGTAAAATCGATTCTTTCATTTTTACCACTCATTGGGGTCTTTACATTACTAAAAAAATTACTAATAGATTTAAGCGTTTTATAAAGATAATTAAAAGATCCCGCCAGTGCTATCTCTTTTTTTGAGAAAAGTTTAATAGGATTTTTATGTTCACCCTCCACCTCTATTCTCGCTTCCATATAATTAAATGCTGGAATGCCGCATGTTTTGCGCAACAATTCCAATTGATTTTTTAAAGAATATTTAATCCATCGATAAGAATGTTGGTTCGGCTCTAAAGAAGTTGTATCATCAAGAATGACATGCACTTTAGTAATAGAAGAATTTAAAAAATTCAATGTAAGAATACTTTCACAATATACTTTTTTTACATCCGCATTTTTTCTTAAGAAAGTGAGGATATTTTCTAAATCATTTTCCAAACCAATATCGTTCGGCATTTTAAACGAAATTTGATTTTTATTAACAGTAAATTCACTTATATTAGACAATACGTTATAAAGAGAGATATATTTTTGGCTTTGTGGAAAATCCTGCATACGTGGAAAATCCTGCATACGATTTGTAATGATTTTTAATAAAGAATATTTGTTATGTAGGCCGATAGGTTCAAAACCCATTACCCCATTTCGACAATCATTTAATTTACATGCGCTCTGCATAGCTGATGATTGCATTAACTCATCAGTCATCGCTTTTATAGTCAATGCATCTTGCCCTGGAACCCATACAAATACCAAATTAAATTCTTCGGTAACATACATATTCTGAGGAGGGATTTGCAAAATAATTGCTTGTACTTGTTCTCGGGATAACACGCCACACCTCGTTTTTTCTTATTCGTTTTTTCTTATGAATTGATATAGGAAGTGGGTATTGTAAAGAGTAAAACTTAACTAAATATTAATAACTTGCGGTGAATAAGATCAAATAGGCGAGGAGTGGAAGATGACGTTCGAACTGTCATGCCACGGTCACTTCGGGCCTCGCAAATTAGGATTTAATTATTATTCTCAATTGTTGCAGGCGCTGGTGTCACTGGTACCGGTGCCGGCATCACTTTGACAGGTGCCATCGCAGGCAGCGTTTTCACTGGCGACAATGGCGGATTTAACCGCTGACTTTGCACCGGTGGCGGCGGTGGATAATTTCCACGATCATACGGCGGACGCGGGCCACTTTGTCTATTGTAGGGTGGTGGCGGAGGTGGCGGCGGATAATACCCTCCTCGATTTCGTGGTTGGTAATAATATCCCCCTCGCGGTGGCGGCGGCGGGTAGTAACCGCGTGGATATTTAGGTGGATAATAGCCGCGGCGTGGTGGCGGCGGTGGATAAGACCTGACATACGTTGTCGTTGTTCCATAATAAGCCGTCGAAGATTGTGGTTCATCAATCACACAACCCACTAAACCTAAGCTGATCACTAGTACAAAAAATATTCGAAATAAAATTGTCATTACTCACCCGTTTTCGCAAAAAAAAGATTATAGGGGTAGATTAAATATTTTTAAATTTATTTTTTTAATATTATTTGACTTTTAATTTGCCACTATCATCAATCCAACGTTTGACGATAACGTTTCACCGCCACAAAAAACATCAATGACATAAATAATAAAATCGGCCAGACATCAATCCAAGCATCGGCAAAAGTAATTCCTTTCAACATAATGCCGCGCACAATATTGACAAAATGCGTGAGCGGTAACACATTCCCTACCCATTGCGCCCAAATCGGCATGCCTTTAAATGGGAAAATAAAACCCGATAACAACATAGATGGCAAAAAGAAAAAGATACTGACTTGGCTTGCTTCCAATTGCGTTTTTGCTAATGTCGAAATCATAATGCCGACAAATAAATTCGCTAAAATAAATGGCAAAGTGAGTACCAATAATAAAAATGGATTTCCTATCATGGGAATATCAAAAAAGAAAACCGCCAGTAAAAGCACAATAATCACTTGTAAATAACCGACAATAATAAACGGCGCGGCTTTGCCAATAATCACTTCCATTGGCAAAATCGGTGTCGACAATAAACTTTCCATGGTGCCATGTTCACGTTCACGCGTCAGCGCCATCGATGCCACCATCACAAACGTCATGGTCAATACCGTGCCCAATAATCCCGGCACAATATTATATTGCGTGATACCACTGGGATTATATTTAGTATGCACACGCAACTCGACCGGCGGTGGCGTGGTGGGATTGAGTTTTGCTAACGGCCCAACTAAATCATATTGAAACACCGTTGGCATGAGGCCGGTTGATGCCGACACCGCATAACCGACTGATACTGGATCGGTGCCATCGACTTCTAACAAAGCATGCGGATGTTTGCCGCGCACTAATTGATAAGAAAAATCTGTTGGAATGGTTAACGTAAATAATACTTGATGACGTTGCATTAAATTTTTTGCATCACTTTCTGAGGCGGGAAAATGATTAAATTCAAAATATTGTGTATTCGATAATCCTTGTACCAGTGTGCGCGCAAACGGGCCATCATCAAAATTAATTAGGGCGCTCGGTAAAAATTTAGGATTGGTATTAATTGCTAAGCCAAATAAAATGAGTTGCACAATAGGTAAACTGATAACCATTGCAAACGTGCTGCGATCACGGCGAAATTGTGTGAATTCTTTTTTGATGAGACCCCACAAGCGGGCAAACGAAAATGTATTATGCTGATTCATATTAAGTTCCATCTTTTTTTAATTCCATTATTTCATTAACAAATATTCCACTGGCGTAATTAAGTAACCTTTTATGCCTAATTCAGCTTCAGCTGCTTGCAGCGCGCGTTGTTCGCGTTGCATTGTCTCTGGATTATTCACATCCCACACAACTTGATATAAAGATAATTTTCCTTCTATATCTCGTGTTAAAAAATCCACCCCATATCTTTCTTTTGTTAAATAATAATAAATTTCATGACCTTTCCGCCGCAAATCCAAATACACTAAAATCTTTCCTCCTGGAAAGGGAAAGAATAACCTAAATCTTTCCCTCTGAAGGAGGAAAGATTTGACATCCACCCTTACGGATGCAAATGAATAAACACCTCTTCCAAACTGGTATTCACTAACTGCCATTGATATTGCGGAAATTTCGCCACCACTTGTTGCAATGCATTGGCATCTGTCCCACAAATCCGCAATTCATTTCCCCAGGCAATCACTTGTTCAACACCGGCTTGATGTTGTAATTGTTCGCGCAAGGATGACAAATCGCCGCCACTTGCCGCCCACGTAATCAGCCCTACTTTTTTGATAATCTCAGGAATAGTGCCTTCCACCAATAAATGGCCATACACAATATAAGCCAAGCGATGACAACGTTCGGCTTCATCCATGTAATGCGTACTCACCAACGCCGTCATGCCCCGCGCTGCCCAATGCGCGATGTAATCCCAAAATTCACGGCGCGCTTTGGGATCCACACCGGCGGTGGGTTCATCTAACAATAATAATTTCGGTTGATGAATCAGTGCCGCTGCCAATGACAAACGTTGTTTCCAACCACCCGATAATTTATCGGCAAGAATATGTTGATATGCATCTAAACCCAATTCTTGCATGGTATCGTGAACGCGCGTTTCAATGTGATCTTCTTCATAGACACGCGCAATAAATTGCAAATTTTCTTTGACGGTTAAATCTTTATAGAGACTAAATATTTGCGGCACATACCCTACTAAACGTTTAAGCGCAGCGCTTTGTTTAGTAATATCGTAACCCAAACATTCGCCGCTCCCCGAATCCGGTGTCATCAACCCACACAACATCCGTATCGTCGTTGTTTTGCCGCTGCCATTCGGCCCTAAAAATCCAAAAATTTCGCCGCGTTTAATTTTGAGTGACACGTCAATGACCGCTGGTTTTCCAGCAAAACTTTTATTTAAATGATGCACATCGACAACATAATCATGATTGCTATTGTGATTAATATTGGGTTCGTGATTATCAAGCATGCGGATAATACGTCACATAAACAGGTTGACCAGGATGTAATTGCATCGCATCTTCTGGCGAAAAATTGGCTTCAATGCGATAAATTAATTTTTCATTGGTTTCATTACTGTAAATCACGGGTGGCGTATATTCAGCGGAAGGAGAAATAAAACTAATTTTTCCCGTATATTTTTTCTTACAACTATCACACGCCACAGTCACTTTATCTTGCAATTGCAACTGACCTAGTGCGGTCTCAGACACATAAAAAATTAATTTTATATCAATCGGTGCGATTAATGATAATACCGCTTGGTCCGCTTCTACATATTCACCAACACGATAATAAGTGTTAAAAACCAATCCCTTGATAGGTGCAACAATATTTTTTTGATTTTTTGTCCATTTTGCTGCTGCCGTCGATGCTGTATCTGTTGCGATTTGCATATTGGCTTGGATTAATTGCGCGGTTAACGCATCAAAATCTGATTTAGCACGATCTAATTCCGATTGTTGAATTGCTCTTTTCTGCACCAGCACTTGATTACGTTCATAAGTTAACTTTGCATAAGCCAAATTGGCAGTAAGCGCATCACGCGCAGCGATAGAACCTTGTAATGTTGTTAATGCTGCTTGATATTCATCACTTTCCGGCTGGCTTTCTAACATAAACAAAGCTTGATCTTTGTCGACACGATCACCGCGATTAACAAATCTTTTAATCATGACACCAGAGACACTCGTCGCAACATAAGTATATTTACCTTCAATATAACCTTGTGCTTGATTAGAAGAATCTTGCGAGCAACCAGTAAAAAAAAGCGCCATACTGCCCGCTAAGAAAAAACCACATAAATAATAGGCTATCCGTTTCAATCTTTTATCCTCTTCATACCTGCGATGCGCCAACATATAATACTGGATTATGTTCGTTGCAACCAGGATGGTTGTTTATGTTATTCTTGTCATCTTGAACGTCGCTCTATTGGCATGATACACCGACATAACAATTGCAAAATAATTGGGAGTTAAAAAATAAAATGAATAGCTGGAATGGTTTTGATTTTTTTATCTTACTCATTTTTACTGTCAATGTTGTACTGGGCATGTCGCGCGGTGGAATGAAAGAACTGGTTTCCATGATTTGTCTATGTTTAGCATTAGTATTTATGATTAAATTTACTGTTCCTTTAACTACTTTCTTTAATAGTTCGCCATTAATGGTTACCGTTGTCGATAGCAGTATCATGCAAAATTTTATGACTGCGATTGGTGCCGGTACCATCACAGAAACAATGTTACGAGAAATATTTTATTGCTTAAGTTTATTGCTTTGTTTTGTCGGTGCGTTTTCAGCATGTGAAGCTGTACTTGCTATTACTGGCTTTGAAGAAGCTTTTTCATTGCCAATGGCAACGTTGAATCGCAAACTGGGTGCGACGCTGGGCGGTACACGTGGTTATGTGATTTGTTTGATTATTGTTGCAATTTTTACCTTACATTTGAATAGAGGGTCAGATGGATTAACGAATCCATTGGTCGCAAATTCTTACTTTGCAGATCTCTTGCAGCCAGCAGCAAGAAAATTAGACAGCTTGATTGGAGAACAACAACCGGAAAAATATACAGAAATAATTGGTGATCAATCTACTCAATCTGTATTAACGCGGTAACAAAATAAGTTAGATAGATTAGACGCTGCGCGGAAGCGTGGTACTGAGGAGTGTGCGCGCAGAACAGCATACGTCTCACGCGCACCTGCTCCTCGAAGTCAAGCATCATCATCCACGCTATTATAACGCGGTCATACTTATGCTTTTTTATCTTGTACTTGTGCTTCCGATTTCACCGTTTGTTCAGCGTTGTCTTTTTGTGCGACATGTTCAGCACAAGCCCATGCAACATTTGCAGTCACGATAGAAAAAATAAAGGTGACTAACATCATTTTTTTGAGATGTTTCATTTTTGGTTTCCTCTTAGTTAAAGTTTAATCTATGGTTTCGTATCGACTTCTTTTAATTGCGGCATCAAATGTTGTCGCGCCAATCCTAATGCTAACGTCAATGTTCCTGCAACATAAATTGATGAATAAGTCCCGACAATAATGCCAATAATCAATGCCAATGAAAATCCATGCAATAAACTGCCGCCCAAGAAAAATAAAGCAACCACCACAATCAACGTCAACATCGATGTCATAATCGTTCGCGACAAAGTTTGATTAATGGATTGATTCATTATTTCTAATGGCGTGGCTTTGCGTATACGCCGAAAATTTTCACGCACACGATCAAAAATAACGATAGTGTCATTCAATGAATAACCAATGACAGTTAATACGGCAGCCAGCGTAATCAAATTAAATTCAATATCCCAAAAAGAAAAAATGCCTAAAATAATCACGGGATCGTGGATAAGCGCGACGGTTGAACCAATCGCAAATCGCATATCAAACCGAAACGCAATGTAAACCATCGTCCCTAATAGCGCAAAAACAATCGCCATTAAACTTTTACTCGTCATTTCTTTACCGACTTGCGGGCCAATGTAATCTACTTGTTGCATGGTCGCATCCGGCAACGCTTGCATCACGCGATTCACCACGAGGGTTTGAGTTTTATTATCCATTATTGCCGCATTGGTTTTATCTGGAACTAATGTCACTAATACATCTTTAGATGTGCCATAACTCATGACGACGGCTTCTTTGAATCCAACTGCTGCCAAATTCGTGCGGATTTGCGCAATATTCGCTGCTTGCGGATAACTCAATTGAATTTGCGTACCGCCCGTAAAATCCAATCCCCAATTCAATCCATGAAAAGTGAGTGATGTAATCGACAAAATAAATAAAATAATTGAAATAATCGCCGCCCACTTGCGCTGCGCCATAAAATCAATGTTTAAATTATGTTTAAAAAATTCCATGGTTTATTTCCGATAGTTAAAAAATATAATTTTGTCATCCTGAGCGCAGCGAAGGATCTCCATGGAATGCACGGGTTTATCAGGGAGATCCTTCGCTGCGCTCAGGATGACAACGCGCTCAAATCCCAATTGAAATACGTTTAATATCACGATTACCATAAATCAAATTCACTAGCGCGCGCGTACCGGTAATCGCGGTAAACATAGAAGTAATCAAGCCAACCGTCACCGTAATAGCCAACCCTTTCACTACGCCCGAACCCATGCTAAATAAAATTAACATCACAATTAATGTCGTGATATTTGCATCTACGATGGTCACAAACGCGCGCTCATATCCCGCATGAATACTCGCTTGCACCCCTAAACCGCGGCGGAATTCTTCGCGTATGCGTTCGAAAATTAATACGTTTGCATCCGCCGCCATACTCACTGTTAACACAATCCCAGCAATGCCAGGCAAGGTCAGTGTCGCTCCTAACAATGACAACACCGCTACAATCAATACCAAATTAATAACCAATGCAAGATCTGCAATCAATCCCATCACGCCATAATATAAAGCCATGAAAAACACAACTAAACCCATGCCCACTTCAACGGATAACACACCCATTTCAATATTTTGTTTACCCAAGGTCGGACCAATTTGACGTTCTTCAATAATAGAGACGGGTGCGGGTAACGCACCTGCACGCAGCAATAATGCCAATGTGCGTGCTTCATTCGGGCCATTTAATCCGGTAATTTGAAAGCTATTGCCTAATGCGCTTTGAATGGTCGCCACGCTGATAATGCGACGTTCGGTTTGATATGAAATAGTTTGCTTCCCATTTTCCATTTTAATAATGGGTTTGGTTTCTACATAAATAACTGCCATGGGTTTACCCACGCTTTCTGCTGTTATTTTAGTAAATAAACTATCGCCCGTGCCACCTAAACGCACTTGCACACTGGGTCGACCATCTTCGCCAGCACTTGCGCTCGCCGTCACAATCGATGAACCGCGCAATACAATTTGATTTTTTAATAAAATCGGCTGACCTTGATAATTATAAAGACGAGAATCAGTCGTCACGCCATCATCACTTGCCACCAGTGCTGCATTACGTTCCACATCTTGCATGTGAAATTCTAAGGTCGCTGTTTTTCCTAAAATATTTTTTGCTTCCGCCGTATCTTGAATCCCTGGTAAATCGACTGAAACGCGACTATCACCTTGTTGTTGCACAATGGCTTCTGATACACCTAATTCATTGACGCGATTACGCAGCGTATTCATTGCTTGTTCTAAGGTATCTTGCCGCGCTTTGATTAAAGCCACTTGTGATAATACACCGCGCAAACTAAATTGATTATTTGCTGTTTGTTTTTCCCAAGTAAATTCAGCATAACGCTTGGCAACAAAATTGTATGCGGCATCTAACGCTTCTGCGGAACGCAATTGTATAACAACTTCATTGCCACTTTTGCGCTGCAATCCCATATAACGAATACGTTCTTCGCGCAGCGCTTGACTAATACCACGCAAATCGCCTTCCACACGTTGTTGCATGACAGAATCGACATCGACTTGCAGTAAAAAATGCACGCCGCCGCGCAAATCTAAACCTAACTTCATTGGCATCGCACCGATTGCTGTTAACCACGCCGGTGTGCCTGGTGTTAAATTGAGCGCGACCAAATAATCTTCGCCCAATGCTTGTTGCGCGATTTCTCTCGCTTTGAATTGTTCATCCGTCGAATTAAAGCGAAATAATAAGGTTTGATTTTGAAATAACGCATCGTGATAAGTAATTTGTGCATTGGTAAACGCAGTTTTTACAATTGCCAATGTTTGATCATCTACCAAAATTGCATTGGCACCGCGAATTTGTACGGCAGGATAAGGTCGATACAAATTGGGAAGCGCATATAAAAACGCGGTGAGTAAAACCACCATAATTAATAAATATTTCCAAATGGGATAGCGATTGATCGCAACAGCCATAATGCAAAACCTTTTTATTACTATTACTTACTTTGCCGTGTCATCCCGGGGTCATCCGCGTCACTCAGGATGACAACGTTACTTTTCGCAATGACGCCACATCAAATTATATAACTGACTTCATTGTTCCTTTAGGTAACACGCTAACAACAGCAGATTTTTGCACAATAATTTCCGTCGTTTCTGTCACTGCAAGTGCAATATATTGCTCATTAATTTTATTGATGCGTCCCAATAGACCGCCTGCGGTCATGATTTCATCGCCTTTTGCAAGCGCGCTCAACATATTACGCTGTTCTTTGGCACGTTTATTTTGCGGACGCCAAATCGCAAAATAAATGAAAACGAAAAAAATCACTAACATCATGATAAAAGATAAGCCACCGCCTGGTGATGTAGCGCCGGCCGCTGCCTCTGCTGCATGTGCATTGGAAATAAAGAAACTAAGAAGTTGGTCCATTTGTTTGCCGCCTTATATTCGTCATTCGATAGGATTCGGTTAAAACCGACGATTATATGCTGTTTCCGCTGCCGGTCAAATCTAAATCTACTCAATTTAAGTTTTTTTTAAGTTTAATTTGTTATTCTATGTCACCTAATAAACATACACAAAACGCCGACAGATAATGCGGATATAAAATGTTGAGAACTTCTCGCTTCCTAAAAAATCGTCGCACGAGTAGCAAACATACATTGTTTTCTACGCGTGAATATACTGGCAACACTACAACTCCGCTTGATTTTTGCAAACAAAAAGTTCAAACGATTTGTCAGTTTACAGATGAAATAAAACAGAAGCTTTCAGAATGGGAAGAAAAGCACGCGGCAACAACTGCTACACAATTTTCTACTAGAGAAAATTTATACGCACCATGGGATTCTGTGTGGAGTATTCATATAAATAGACTTTGTCAAAATTCACCCGATAACGTTTTAGAAGCTATTTATTATTGTGATGAAATTTGCCGCTTATCTAAACAAATTTATTGGAATAATGACCCACAAAAATTCGATCTTGACCTTTTACTGAAGCTAAGTGAACAACAATTAATTGAAAATGATATTGATTCAGTATTTACAGATTTATTTTCCTACACTCATCTCGGTCATAGCTTAATAATAGGACTTGTGACAAATAAGCAATATGGGATGATTGCACAATTACTCGATGCGGAAAACAAAAGCGCATTGGACTTTATTACTTGGTATATCTCAAGTTTGGATGCTCGAACTGAGCTACAGCAATCACTAACAGATAAAGAGGGTAATGATTATTTTACTGCTGTTAGAGAAAATCCGATTTATACCCCTATTTTTTCAGAAAAAAAATTGATTGATAATATCTTGAATTATTTAAAGAATGAAAAAATAATCACATACATAACAGCATGGTCATTTCAAACAAATGCCAAGAAAGCAATAAAGACCCTAGATAAAAAATATCCTAATAAAGAATGGGAAAAAGATAGTTATCTTGCTTGTTGTTATATCACAGCAAGTCTTCTGGAAATAGAAAATAGTGATTTCTATTTTACCCCTGTTAATCAGCAACCCCGAATACTTGGAAATTACCAAAACCATTGGGAAAAACTAGAAGCACTCTCTGCACAAGGAAATCAGTTTGCTAGTTATTACATTGCAAAATGTTATCAGAAGAAAGTTTCAATCGACCATGGTCCTCAATTGCTTGAGAAAAATCAGCCGTTAGCAAAAAAATATTTTTTTCTTGCTTTTTTGCAAGGTGATAATTTTTTTCGCCACTATTCTTCTTGCGAAGAGTTATATTTAACGAAAGACAAAAAAGTCGACGCAATAAATACAATAGCAATAAATACAATACATGCACTCAAATTTTCTATAAAAAAAGTAAAAAAATTATTGCTGGTCATTACCCCCATAGAAAAAAAACGAGCTTTAGCAGAACAATTACAACAACAACTAATACAAAATTTAAAAAATCAATCACCCTCTTTAACATCAGAACAACTACTTGAACTCTTTAAAAAAGAATTACGGACACAACAAGAAGAACAAGAACGTTTACTATTACAACAACAAACTTGCTTAACAAAACGATTAGAAGCAGATTTATCTGCTATTTATAATGAACTGTTAAATATCATAGAATGGCTAACAAGAAATCCTGAAGTTATCCAGCATTTTAATAGCTTGAATGAGTTGCAACAATGGTTATCTTCCTTGATTTTAAACAATCCTTTTATCGGTCTACACAATCCAAGTAATTCTTTAATACAATCAATGGTAGATGAAACAAAAAAAATATTTATACAAAAAATAACACTTCATATATGGGCTGCGCTCGCTAAAATAAAAGAAATAAAATATCAACCTGAATGGCTGCCAATAGCTGACATTATCAATGGGAAAATGATTCGAAATACGTTGTGCACAAAACAAAATATAGAAAAAACGTTATCTTCTCATCCTACACCTCAACCAAAATAAGGGGCTAATAGAATGCTTAGATACTCTCACCTGCGCTCTATCCACATCGCATCGCCATAACTATAAAAACGATACGATTGCGCGACGGCTTCATGATACGCATGAATAATGCGTTCATAACCACCAAATGCGCACACTAACATCAACAAAGTTGAACGCGGCAAATGTAAATTAGTAATTAATATATCGGCGCATCGGAATGCATAACCCGGATAAATAAAAATATTGGTTTCACCATTAAATGGTTCGGTCACGCCATTTTGACTGGCCGCTTCGAGCGCACGCAAACTGGTGGTACCGATCGCAATCACGCGATTACCGCGCGCTTTTGTCGCTTGAATTTTTGCGCAAATGTCTGCGCTCACTTCAAAATATTCGCCATGCATTTTGTGATCATGAATATTATCGACGCGAATCGGTGCAAATGTTCCGGCACCAATATGCAATGTTAAATATGCCATCTCCACTTTTTTTGCATGCAACGCTTGCATGATGTCGGCGTCAAAATGTAAACCAGCAGTGGGTGCAGCAACTGAGCCTTTGTGTTTGGCATAAATCGTTTGATAACGTTCGTGATCTTCTGCTTCTGCTGGACGTTGCATATAAAGTGGTAATGGAATTTCGCCGATATCTTCAATTAACTGCATCACCGTACCATCACCGCTTTCATAGATTAATTCATAAAAAAATCCCTGACGACCCAACACTTTTAAAGACACATTATTTTTTAAGAAAATATTGTCACCCGGATGCGGTGATTTACTGGCGCGGAGTTGACCCAATATGCGCTGATCATCCAACACTCGTTCCACTAAAATTTCGACGCGGCCACCGGTAATTTTTTGTCCGTATAAACGCGCTGGAATCACTTTGGTATCGTTAAAAATCAATAAGTCGCCTTCATTCGCTAATTGCGCAATGGCATCAAATTGACGATGAATAAGGCTGCCGCGGGTTTGTGGCAAGCATAACAAGCGGCTTTCGCTACGTTTTTCCAGTGGATAACGGGCGATTAGCTCTTGCGGTAAAGTGAAGAAAAAATCATCTAATTGCATGTTTTATCTCTCATTTTAGACAAAAATAGCGTTTTAGCTGAGGTATTTTGTGAGAAATCTCTCAATCCCCCTAGCAGTTTTTGCTGATACCCAGACCTCGCGAAACTGTATAAATTTGTACCATTCACGTCGGTATCAGGAGGTTCATATGCAAAATCCTAACGTAATTGACTTAAGCATGCGACGACAAGATGTTCGAGTTGAAAAGAAAATTGATCCTGTCAGTGATGAATTAGAAAATGCCATCAAACATTTAATTCATCAGTTACGCGAATTGGGTCCATTAGATCGCACGGGGTAATTTTTTTTATCATCCTGATCCTGAGCGCTTGCTTGTCATTCTGAGCGCTCTAACACTTCTACCTAACCCAACGAAATCCGGCATAAATCAATAAAGAAACTAGGCAATAAGCCTAACACTAACGCAGCAGCACCATTCAAACTAATCGCGATTAACATCGTTGAAGAAACCGTCACAGAAGAACCTGCCAACGCTGGCACCGGTTCTTCAAAATACATCAACATGACAACACGTAAATAATAATATGCACCAATCAAAGCAAACACCAATGCCAACACCGCAAGCCAGACTAAATCAGCTTGTACCAATGCTTCTAACAAGCCTAATTTTGCAAAGAAACCCACCGTGGGCGGCACCCCTGCCATTGAAAAAAGTAATAACAACATGATGAAGGCGAGCCACGGATTGCGTGCATTTAAGCCACGATAATCATCCAATTTATCCATCTCACCTTCATCTTTGCTCATGATGGTGATAATGGCGAAGGCACCCGCTGCAACCAATACATAGGTTGAAATATAAAACATCGCAGCCGAATAACCTTGCGATGCGTATGGCCCTGCAATAATCCCTAATAACGTATACCCAATATGCGCAATTGATGAATACGCTAACATGCGTTTTAAATTGGTTTGCGCAATCGCCAATAAATTACCGAGAAACATCGAAAGAACTGCAACCACGATCAACATATGTTCCCAATTCACATGTAAATTCGGCATGGCTTGCACGAGCAATCGAATCATAATCACAAACGCTGCCACTTTGGGCGCGCTCGCAATAAATAAAGTGGTGGGAGTTGGCGCACCTTGATAGACATCTGGCACCCACATATGGAAAGGCACGGCACCAAATTTGAAAATCAATCCGCCCAAGACAAAAATCATAGATAATAATGGCACGGTTAGATCCGATTGCGTTTGTAATGCATAAGCAACCCCAACAATATCAATCTGACCGGTCACGCCATATAACAATGAAATACCATATAACAACATGCCAGATGCCATTGCGCCCAACACAAAATATTTCATGGCTGCTTCTGTGGCTAATTTTGACTCTCGATAAATGGCGACCAGGGCATAGAGCGGCAACGATAATAATTCCAGTCCTAAATAAATAGTTAAAAAACTGGCAGCCGACACCATGATAGACATGCCTAATACTGAAAAAAGGCCTAATAAGTAATATTCGCTACGCGCAATATTGCGTGCAGTAATGTATTCGCGTGCATAAATAAAAGCAAAAAAGCTAAATAAATAAATGAATAATTTGGAGAGCACCGCCAATTTGTCTAATACATAATGTCCGCTAAAGGTAACGATCGCGGTGGGATAATCTTGGAATTGATTGAGCGCCAGAAAGAAGGCAATCACCAGTGCTGCTAGCACCAAATAATAAGTGATAATGCGGTATTGTTTTGCGACAAATACATCGGCTAACAAGGCGATGCAGGCCATGATTAGCAATGCCATTTCCGGAAATGCCACAGTATAAATTGGTAATAAAAAGTTCATTGCTTGTAACCAACTCGTTAAAGACTGCCAATGATAAAATAGGCCACGCCCTACTGTCATCTATATTTGTAAGTTTTTATGGGATGATGAACAAGAATTCATTTCTCCCTAAAAATATGATGGTAGGTTGATAACGCTACTCTTAAAAAAAATACCCCGTTTTGATTTTTTCCTATCCCCAAGCCATGGTGGGCGCCGGATGCTTCGCCCCTCAGGAACGTACCCCTGCTTAAAACACTCATCAGCTATAGCTGATTTAGCGAAAACTGTTGCGCTACTTCATGGGATTTAACATTATTTTTTAATTCTGCTTTTGCTGCTAAATCTTTTTTAGCTTCTTCAAATAGTTGTGCAGGTATCATTGTCATTGCTGGACGAAAAATGTCTTGTAACAGTGATGATTTGCTCGTCGTAGTAGAAAATATTACTTCCTCTTGAGCACATTTAAACAAAGCATTTTTATCGTGACTCTCTAGGTTACTAGGTGCTTCTGCAATATATCTCACGACTAGACAAGCAAGAAGATTTTTAAAAGCGCCTAAAAGAAGTTGACGCTGATCAGGCGTTAGAAATTGCAAGAGTACGCTATCTTTCTTTATCTCTTTCCAAGCGTTGTTAATACGACTGATCACTGTAGAAAAACTAAAATAATTTTCCTGTTTTTGGCAATGCAGAGCATACAGACGTTTGTCATATGAATTGATAAAATATCCAAGTATAAGTTGATATTGTTTTGCCATTTTTAAGAATTCTTGTATCTCTTCTACATTGTTTAATTTAGCTATCATCTGCTCGTTGACTTTCGCAAACAATGTATTGCACGTAGCGATTGCTTGTTGTTGCGCGCGCCTTATTTTCTGTGCATGTTCATTGCCATCTTGAAGAAATGGCAGTTCAGTAGGAATCAATTGCTCGAAGTTTTTTTGCAAATCACGATTATAATAATCTCTTAAATAATCTGGTAAATAAGGTCTCACGTTATTTGCAAAAAGTTGAAGATGCACTTCATCTATTGTCGGTGTATTCATGACCCACTCTGCGAATTCACGTATTAAATTTGATATATTTTCATCCCGATAAAATTCAAAAAAAGATTGCTTTATTGCTCTAATTTCAAACATAAAAAATATAATATCTATGGCAAATTGTGATTTATCTTTTTCTGAAATCAACATTGTTGAATCAGAACCAATATAATTTTTAAATGGAAATGCATTAAATCCTGATAAAAAATCAAGCAATGACTGTTCTATCACTTTTTCATAAGGAATTTTTCCTGTTTTTAGGAATGGGTATAACATTCTCAATAAATAATATTGGCCTTTCCATAAATGGAATCCGATCTGATAAGGGTCTGTGCCTGTCAGCGACAATAATGGTTGATCGCCCTCACTAAAAGAAATAAGCGGTAATACCCCTGCTTGTTTACGAATAAAATTCACACAGGATTTGATTGAGGTAAATTCTTGATGAATGTCTACGTGTAAAAATGTCCATTCATTTTCTTTTTTTCTGCAAACTAATGGGATTTCTTTAAAATTGCCATTGAGCTTGATACAACAGGTGACATTAAAATCATTGGCTGATGCAGGTGATGATATTTCTTCATTTTTAACAAACAAATAATGCGCTTCACTATCATCTTCATTCATTATCATTTTTTCTGCGCCCAATGCATTCAATGGATAATAGAAGGGTTCGTCAGGAAAATATTTTGCTAACTCCCATTCTATTGAATACCCATATTGAAGAAATTTTTTATGCGCCATTTCCTGAGAAATAGGCACGGGTCGGTCAGCAACATAAAAATGTTTTAATAAAGCATCTAAACTGTCATACCATTCTTCATCAAGATAAAATTGCTGTGCCGTATTATTCTCAATGTATTTCACTAAAATATAATGTGTTTCACAATATTGTTTTTTTCTTAATATAACTAATTTTAGAAATGAAAAATTTTCATTGGCGTTGGCAATGATGTCACAGATGTTTTTATGATGATTATTTACTTGATTTGAGAAAAGATAACCAGATTGATTGTAAAGACTATCACATAAAAAATAAGTACCGATGGCAAATGTAAATTCTTTAGGAGAATGTTCCATCAAAAATTGAGTATTCATATACTTCAGCATGTGAATAATATCTTGAAGAAACGTTTTAAAATTTTTCGGCATATGAAAATTGTATGTATCAACGCTGCGATAATATGCTGCTGGAATATTGTAAAGATTTAAAATATCTAAAAAATCTGGTCTTGCAGTAATTGTTTTTGGTAATCGAATAATGGCCATGGAATGCACTCACTCTTTCGTATAAATGTATTCTTATTAGGGAAAGTATTAGTTGACCAACCACAAGGCGGCTACTATACTTCGATGCTGACTATTTTTGCAACAAAAATAGTCAATAGAAGTGAGTTGTATGCAGTTTTGTTACTTTTAATATTTTAATAGGGTTAAAAAAATATGTTGAGAGCAATTCCAATCACCCAAGATCAAGCCAGCGGCGGCAAGAAAAATCTTTCCTCAACCGCTTGTATTACTCGAGCAACAAACTGTCATAGAATGACACTGGCCGGAGCCGGTGGCGTATTGCTATTATCCTTAATAGGTATTATTTTATTAGAACTTTCAAAAAGAAATCCCAGCAAAAACCCAGAAACAAATGAACGCCACACCGGACTTCAAGATGTGGCTGTTTTCATATTTGCACTCACTTTGCTTATTTTAACTGGCGTAGCGCTCGCGCAAACAATTAATTATTGGAAAAGTATTGCCAATCAAAGAAAAAATACCGGTGACAGTGAAAACGCCAATATAGAAAATAGAGCGATGGAAAAAAGAGATGCAAAAATAGAATTAATTCCGATTGATCAATCAACCTCTGCTCTAAATGAACAAAAGAATGATTTTAGCCTTATGACTAGCCTACGACGCGGCGTTGGTACACTTTACGACAAAGCTAAAACATCGATTACAGTTTTACGAAATAATAATAAAGAAAAAACGTATTTGTTAGAAAATAAAAAGCAAAAGCGGTACACAACAAAAACCTGAAAAACGTTTTCAAAAAAAAAAGCCGTGCGGCGTACGACACCATTATCTGCTGATCACATGTTCGTGATGAACTTAATTCGAAGTATATACCCATTACACCTCAAGATCCGAACGTGAACATCTCATCTTGAGGTGTAATGGGTATATTATATTTGTTGCTATACTTTATGCGGTTTGCTGTTATTTTTCATTTCTTTTTTTACCGCCAAATCTTGTTTAGCCTCTGTAAATATTTGCCCCGCTTTCATCAAGGTAGATGGTTGAATAATACCTTGTAACAATCCCGAATCGGGCTTGGTTTCCGCCCTTGTAAACATCGGTTGCTTTTGTGCCACATTCAATAACTTAATTTTACTGTCATCACTTATTTGCTCGGCAGGCGCTTCTTCAATATATTTTATTAAGGCACACGCAATAAAATTTTTGAAAGAAAATAACAGTTGTTGCCATTGTACTGTTGTAGCAAGTGGACGGATTAACTCTGCTAAGCTTTTATCATCTCGAATATGTTCTATCCAATCTTTGTTAATTTCTTCTATCATTTTAGAAATAGAATCTTCACTTTCAGGATTATTATACACTTTGTTACGAATACACTCAGGATACAATTTATAAAAATACCATAAAGTATTTTCATAAATTTTTGCTTTCTCTAAAAATTGATTTATCTCTTGCACATTCGCTAACGTAGTAATCATCTTATCTACAATAGCAGTGAATAGCGGAGGAAAAGTGTTGAGTGCTTCTTGCTGCGCTGTTCTTATCTTCACTGCATGTTGATTACCCTCATGAAGTAATGGTGAATCAACAGGCGCTAACACGTGTAAATAATTTTGCAAACTACAGAAATAATAATCACGCAAATAAGTGGGTAAATAAGGCTCTATTTTTTGTATGAATGGATGAGCCTGCTTGTCTTCTGGTGACATTTTCAGCACCCGTTCTGCAAATTCCCGAATCAGATTTGATGCATCCACATCAGTTTGAAAACAAAAAACATCACCGTTTTTTTCCGTTATTTCAAAAAGGCACAATAAGATAGTAACGGCTAGTTGCAATTTAGCTTTTTTTGCAGTTCCTTGTTTAAGTTCATTGGTAAAATACCCTTGAAACGGCAACACATTAAATCCTAATAAAAAATTAACCAATGGTTCCGCCATTATTTTTTCATGTGGAATTTTTCCTGACTGTAACAGTCGATAAAATATTCTCAATAAATAATATTGCAATTTCCATAAACGGACATTGTCTCCCTTACTTAATGTGTTCAATAATAATAATGGTTGCTTACCCGCAACAAAAGAAATGAGCGGCATCACGCCTGCTTGTTTGCGAATAAAATCCATACACGCTTTAATTGAAGTGAATGTTTGTTGAGTGTTTACGTGTGCGACAGTCCAAGTATGTGCTTTTTTTTCAAAAACAAGTGGAATGACTTTTGTAATTGCATGATTTATTTCATTATCATGCAACTTAACATAACATTGAACATGCATTTGAACAGATGATTGCAATGACAACAGCGCTTCTTGATTTCTAATAAAAAGATAATATCCCGACTTTGCTTCATTCAATATTTTATGTGCACCCAGAGAACTCAGTAAATAAAATGGTTCGCCAGGAAACGCTGCTGCTAATTCCCATGCCGGCATATCAATATATTTTGTCAGTTCCTGCACTGGTGCTTCAGGAATAGCTGTTGGTGGTCTATTCAAATAAAAATTATTTAATAAATGATTTAAATTATCATGCCACTCTTCATCAAAATAAAATTGTTGTTGTGTATTGTTTTCTTTATATTGCACTAAAATATCATGTATTTCACATTGATTGCTTTCCCAATTTTCCGTTTTTTTCTTTCTGACGATTACCCATTTTAAAAATGAAAAATGTTGTTCGGGATTAGCATTATCCAATATTTCTTTGAATTTTTCTGTCAGATACTCTACATCCATGGCAGCACATAAAAAATAGGTGCCATTATCATAAGAAAAATTGTTGTAAGAGAAATGGTTGTTAGAAGAAATTTGCAGCATGAGAGAAGAGGTGCCAATAGCTTGCAACATATAAATCAAATCTTGAGAAAAGTAATGGGTGTTTTTAGGTATCCCTATCAATAAGTCATGAGCGTGTTTTTCATACGCGCGAGAAATCGAGCGCACAGCAGCGATATCCAAAAAATCTTCTCGTTGCGTTATTTTTTCTTGATTTCCAGCTAATAATGCGTTTGCCTCTGCTAAAGGGATAATTGGCATTTTTTATACTCTCTCGTATTAGTGTTGTCCGGAGCGCCATATTGGAGTGCAAGCTCGATCATAATGATAATGACACTATAATCACGCCACATATACACTCATGGGCATCAATATTGCCAAATGCGAAGGAATACTTTGCAGCAATAAATGTCCGACCGTCACGCGCAATACATCGATAATCGGTTCTGGGTATAAACCAACAAAGAAAACACCTATCGCCAATAAAATATAATTTACTTTTTCGGTCCAGGTAATATCTTTAAACGCAGCAACATGTTCATTCGCGACTGGCCCAAAAAACACGCGTTTATACATCCATAACGTATAAGAAGCGCTTAATACCAATGTCAACGCCGCAAATACAGCGACCCAAAAATGGCTTTGAAACGCACTCATAATCACCATAAATTCACCGACAAAACCGGCGGTGCCTGGCAAACCCACATTCGACATAGCAAATAACATAAAAAATGCGGCAAACACTGGCATGGTGTGTGCCACCCCACCATAATCTTTGATCAAGCGACTGTGATTATAAAAACGATCTGCCAACATGCCTACGCCCAAAAACATTGCGCCCGAACCAAACGCATGCGCCACCATTTGAATGACGGCACCTTCTAAACTCATGTACGCATCTTGTAATGAATGAGTGTGCGCAACAATGTGATACACCATAAAACAACCTAAGGTAGCAAATCCCATGTGCGCAATCGATGAATACGCAATTAATTTTTTCATATCGGTTTGCACTATCGCCACCAATCCAATATAAACAATGCCAATTAATGAAAGAATAATCATGAACATCGATAATTCATCACAAGCGAGTGGCAAAATCGGCATGCTAAAACGCAAAAAACCATAAATACCTAACTTCAACATCAACGCCGCCAACACCACTGATCCACCTGCGGGCGCTTCCGTGTGCGCATCTGGCAACCAGGTGTGCACCGGCCACATCGGCACTTTTACTGCAAATGCTAATAAAAAGGCAAAAAACAGCCATTTTTGTGTCGATAAATCCAATGGCAAACCATAAAAACTTTGAATCATGAAACTGCCGGTTTGTTTATAAAGGTAAATCAATGCAACCAACATCAAGATGGAACCAAGAAACGTGAATAAGAAAAATTTAATCGAAGCATAAGAACGATTCGCGCTGCCCCACATCCCAATCGATAAATACATGGGAATGAGCATCCCTTCCCAGAACACATAAAAGAGAATCGCATCCATCGCGCAAAACACACCGACAATCATGCCTTGCATCGTCAAAAATGCCGCCATGTATTGCGCCACCCGTTTTTGAATCGAATGACAACCAGCAATCACCACTAATAAGCCAGTGAAATTTGTCAGTATCACCATGATTAATGAAATACCATCGACACCCAATGCATATCGTGTTTGATAGGCGCGTACCCATAAATAATCTTCGACAAATTGCATGTCGTAACGACCTGGATCAAAATTCAAATACAACACCACACATAATAATAAATTGATGATAGTGGCAATGACTGCAATGGTGCGCGCCATATTCGCGTTTTTATCATCGCCCGTACACAATGCTAAAAATGCGCCTATGACTGGCACCCAAATCAATAAAGATAAAATGGGAAATTGATCAAACATACAAACCGCCTATATACCACACTAAAAAGACTAATAATCCCAATACCATCGCTAACGCGTAATGATAAATGTAACCGGTTTGTAACATGCGCGCGGTTTTTGCCAACCACTGAATGAAACGACCCGACCCATTCACTGCCATGCCATCAATTAATTTGACATCACTGACATCATAAAAAAGATGGCCGACATCTTGCGTGCCTTGCACAAACACTTTTTGATTAAAATCATCAAAACCATATTTGCGTTCTAAAATAAAATAAATCCAGGAAAAACGTTTTTTGAAAAGTGTTGCCAATTGCGGACGATATGCGGTAAACAACCACGCCGTCATAATGCCCGCCATCGCCAACCAAAAGGTGAGTGACGTGCCCGCTTGCAGCGACATTAATTTGGCACCGTGATATTCCGTTGCTAATGCACTCAATACATTATGTTCTGGTAATACAAAAATCGCGTGTCCCAATAAATTAGTATTGGAAAATAACATGGCACTAATTAATATTTGTCCGGCGATCACACTGGGCACCGCTAATAAAACCAGCGGAACTAATACCACCCACGGCGATTCGCGTACCTGACCTTGCAATGATACATCCATACGTTCTTGGGTATGAAACGTCATGAATAACGCACGGAAAATATAAAGCGGCGTAATAAACGCGCCCGCTAATACACATAAATAAGCATAATATGCCCCAGGTATCGTGCTTAATTTAACGGCTTCAATAATCGCATCTTTCGAATAAAAACCAGAAAATGGTGGGATTGCAGAAAGTGCCAGCGCGCCTATCATAAAAGTTAAATAAGTAATCGGCATGTATCCAGCAAGACCGCCCATTTTACGCATGTCTTGTTCATGATGCAGCGCAATAATCACTGAGCCCGCGGCTAAAAATAATAAGGCTTTAAAGAAAGCATGCGTGATTAAATGGAAAATGGCTGCATCATACGCTGATGCACCGAGCGCAACTGCCATATATCCCAATTGCGAAATCGTCGAATACGCAATCACGCGTTTAATATCGTTTTGCACAATCGCAACCAACCCCATAAAAAATGCCGTCGTGCCACCTAATACCAAAATAAAACTTAATACTGCTGGTGAAAACTCAAAGAGTGGCGACATACGTGCGACCATATAAATGCCGGCCGTTACCATAGTCGCAGCATGAATTAATGCGGAGATTGGCGTAGGGCCTTCCATTGATTCTGGTAACCACACATGCAATGGCACTTGCGCTGATTTCGCCATCGCCCCAAAAAAAAGTAAAAAACAAAGTACTGTGATCACAGAAACATCAACACCCGGAAATATTGTCATGGTGAATTGAATAATTTGCGGTGCTTGCTGAAATACATCGTGATAACGCAAAGTACCAAAATACATTAACACCATTGCCATCGCTAAAATAAAACCAATGTCACCGACGCGATTAACTAAAAATGCTTTTAATCCGCCAAACACAGCGGCTTCACGTTTAAACCAAAATCCAATTAATAAATAAGAAACGAGTCCAACCCCTTCCCAGCCAAAAAATAATAATAAGAAATTATTAGCGAGCACCAACATCAACATGGAAAACGTAAACAATGCCATATAACTAAAAAAGCGTTGATAACCCGGATCATCCGCCATATAACCAATGGTGTAAATGTGTACCATCAATGACACAAATAACACGACGATAATCATGGTCGCGCTTAATTTATCTAATAAAAAACCAACATCAAAATGTAACATGCCAGCGGTTGCCCAGGTATAAAACGTGCCTTCAACTGTAGGAAAATTTTTTAAGACGATAACGCGGAATACATAACACGATAATAAAAATGCGATCGCAATGAGAGCGATGACGATGCGATGCGTCCATGTGCGACCCAATGATTGCCCAAATAAACCCGCAATAATGGCAGCGGCGAGTGGCAGCAAAATGATAAATAAAGTGAGTTGAGTCAGAATATTTTGCACTGGCATTATCCTTTTAACGCATCTAAATCTTGAACGGCAATCGTGTGTTGTTTGCGATATAACACCACCAAAATAGCAAGACCAATCGCCGCTTCACTCGCTGCGACGGTTAATACAAAAAAGACAAACAATTGCCCAATGTAATTATTTAAAAAATAAGAAAACGCAACAAAATTAGTATTGACGGCTAATAAAATAAGTTCGATAGACATTAACAAAGTGATCACATTTTTGCGATTTAAAATAATCCCAGCAACCCCTAAGCCAAATAAAAATGCTGCCACCATTAAATATTCTGTTAATGAAATCATTTTTTCGGCTCCGCTTTCATGTTAATTAAGCGTACGCGATCTTCTGGGCGCACATTGATTTGTTGTGCAGGATCTTGCACTTTGCGTTGTTTAGGGCCGCGATAAGCGAGTGTGATCGCCGCAATCATGGCGGCTAATAAAATGACACCAGCAATTTCAAATGGATAAGCATATTTGGTATAAAGTGGCACGCCTAATTCGCGAATATTGCTAGTATTAATTGCTTCTGAAGGTGGCGCTGGCATTTGTGTTAAACCAAATGTTTGTGGGCCGAGAGCAGTGATGATTAAAAACGTCATTAAGATAATTAATACAATGCCGAGTGGTAAATACTGCACAAAACTTTTTTGTTTGCTGGATTGATCGATGTTCAACATCATGACGACAAATAAAAATAAAGTCATGACGGCACCGACATATACTAATAATAAAATCAGAGATAAAAATTCGGCGCGCAACGTCATCCAAATCCCAGACATGGCAAAAAAGGTGACGACCAGTGACAATACGCTGCGCACAGGGTTGCGCACGGTAATAGTGGAAACCGCAGAGGCGATGGCGACAAAAGCGAATAAATAAAAAATAATTTGCAGTGGGGAAATCATCGGTATTTCTCATCTTCTTTTCTATCAGCGGCAATTTGTTTTTCATATTTGTCGCCAATGCTTAATAACTTTTCTTTGGTCATAATATTTTCGCCGCGAGTTTCAATGGAATAATCTGCCACATTGGTTAACACAATCGCATCCACCGGGCAGGCTTCTTCACAAAAACCGCAGTAAATACATTTAAACAAATCAATATCGTATTGCGTGGTACGACGCGAGCCATCGGCGCGCGGGGCGGAATCAATGGTGATGGCTAATGCTGGACATACTGCTTCACATAATTTGCAAGCAATGCAACGTTCTTCGCCATTGGGATAACGCCGCAATGCATGCAAGCCGCGAAAACGTGGTGAGGTTGGCGTTTGTTCTTCTGGATATTGAATGGTAAATTTCTTTTTCCAAAAATATTTTCCAGTGACACGCATGCCGGTCAGCAAATCCCAGAAGGAAAAACTTTTTATGAGTTGTTTCAGTTGTTTCAACATATGTACTCCACTTCCACTAACACCCCTCACCCGCTATTAATCAAACCACGGTGCTAATCTAAATTGCACCGCAAACGCAATCACCACCAGCCACACCAACGTAATCGGAATAAATATTTTCCATCCCAAACGCATGATTTGATCGTAACGATAACGTGGGAACGTTGCACGAAACCACAAATAACAATATAAGAAAAAACTAATCTTCATGAATAACCATACTGGCCCTGGCACCCATGCAAACCACGTTTCTAAATAAGGAATACCTTGAAACGGTGACAGCCAACCGCCTAAAAATAACAGCGCAATTAAGGTCGAAATCAGCGTCATATTGACGTATTCAGCAAAGAAAAATAAAGCAAACGTCACGCCGGAATATTCCACATGAAAACCGGCGACAATTTCCGATTCACCTTCAGCGACATCAAACGGTAAACGGTTGGTTTCAGCCACACCTGAAATCCAATACACCATAAATAAAGGAAATAATGGCAACCAATACCAATTCCAGACACCGCCAGTTTGCGCAGCAACAATGGTTTGAAAATTCAATGAGCCTGCCGCCATCATCACACCAATCAATGCAAATCCCATCGCAATCTCATAAGAAATCGCCTGCGCTGCTGATCGCAATGAACCAAACATGGCATATTTTGAATTCGATGCCCAACCGGCAATCATAATCCCATACACACCTAATGATGAAATCGCCAGCGTATATAAAATTCCCGCATTAATATTTGCGAGCACCACGCCTTCATCAAATGGAATCACCGCCCAACCAATTAATGATGTGCCAAAACTAATCGTCGGCGCGATAATAAATAAAAAACGATTGGATGCTGTCGGTATAATAATTTCTTTGGTTAGTAATTTAATCGTGTCTGCAAAGGGTTGTAACAATCCGCGCGGGCCGACGCGATTAGGTCCAATGCGTACATGCATAAAACCAATGACTTTGCGTTCGAAATAAGTGAGATATAACACGACGACAATCAAACCAATCACAATCGCCGCAATTTTTAATACGATGAAAGCAATCACTAATAAACTATCTAACATGTGTCGCCCCTCCATCGCTTGCGCTTGCGTTCGCTGCGGTGATTTCAACTGCGCCAAATAAATCACCTAATGCGTCGGTCGCCGCAATGCCGCCCGCAATCCACGCTGCTTCTTCAGCAATGCGCGCATCGCAGTGCAATGGCAAACGCAGTTGATGCGTTCCTTGTTTTACATTCACCATCGTGTTGTCACGCAATTGATATTTTTTTGCCGTATCAGGATGCATGCGCACACATGCCACATCACCGATAATGACTGGTTGAATAGTTTGTAAGGGTTGTGCGCGACGCACAATATTATCAGTTGCATACAATGGAATTTCACCAATGCGCGATAATCCGCTGCGATTATCAATTATTTTATTGTCATTTAAAAAAGTAGTGGCTGCTGAAGATGACATCACTGAGGTGATGGTTTGTGTTTCATATAATTTTCTCACTTCTTCACGCACTTCTTCTGCACTTTCATATTCAAAACCAGATAAATGCATAAATTGGCCTAATACACGCAAGATTTTCCAACCCGGACGTGAGGCATGAAAAGGTGCGGCCACCCCATTAAACGATTGCCATTCACCACTCCCATTAACAAACGTGCCGGCGGTTTCAGTGAATGCAGCGAGCGGCAAAATCACATGCGCATATTTTTCTAATAAAGGATCACGATACGTCGATAATGCCGCCACAAAATGCGCTTGTTGTAAAGCTTGCGCTGCGACTGCTGCATTTGCACAATCAAGCGCGGGTTCCACATTCATTAATAAATATATTTTGCGTGGTTTGTGTAACATTTCAGACGCATTTAAACCGAGATAATTAATCGCAGCCCCACCTGCTTGTCGATGTGGAATTGCGCCAGCTAACCAGGCGCCCGCTGCATTCGCGCCATCTGTCATCAGGCACACACTGGCGCCAGTGAGTGTTGCGATTTCTTGTGCGAGTGCGCGAATCATTGCTGCTTGTTCGTGATGTAACGCAAGTGCACCTAACACAACACACACTTTTTTCTTATCGCGTAACACGGCGCTCACCTCATCAATATTATTTTCACGTAAATTTTTGACGAGCTCAGTTAAATAAGCCGGAAGATGTTGCGGTGCAATCATTTTTTTGGCCTTCACTGGAAAATGAAATGTTTCATCAACAGAATGAATAGCTGCAACAACACCGCCATTTAATACAGATTTGCGCACACGCAGCGCCGCCAGCGGTTGTTCGCGTTGAATGTTAGATCCTATTAATAAAATCGCATCGCATTCCGCAAGCGCTTCCATCGTCATGCCGCCCCACCCTGGAAACGTCGGCATAAAAGCTTGATCGCGCGTATCTGTTTCCCGTAAACGATAATCAATATGTGGGCTATTAATACCGCGAATAATTTTTTGTAATAAATAAAATTCTTCTAACGTCGAATTGGGAGATGCTAACGCGCCGCATTTATCCGCACCAAATTGTGTAATCGCGTCATAAAATTGATTCGCTATCATTTCAAATGCCGTTTGCCATTCCACCGGTTGCCATACGCCATCAATGCGCGCTATTGGTTCTTCTAAACGTTCGGCGTGAATTAATCCGGTATAACTAAAACGATCACGATCAGCCAACCACATTTCATTGATCGCCTTATTTTCACGTGCGACGACGCGTTTGATTTCGCCATAACGGCTATGCACAAAAATATTTGTTCCCAAACAATCATGTGGACTGATACTGGGTTTTTGATCTAATTCAAAAGCGCGTGCGGTAAAACGATATGGTTTGGAAGTGAGCGCGCCCACTGGACATAAATCAATAATATTGCCAGAGACTTCTGATGTCAGTGCCTGTTGCACGTACGTACCAATTTCAGTATGTTCGCCGCGTTCCGTACCACCCATTTCACGTAAACCCGCGACCTCATCACCAAAACGCACACAGCGCGTGCAATAAATACAACGCGTCATGTCTGATGAAATGAGCGGACCTAAATCTTGATCAGCAATCGCACGTTTGCATTCATCATAATGCGAATGCGATGAACCATAACCCATTGCTAAATCTTGCAATTCACATTCACCGCCTTGATCGCAGATGGGACAATCGAGTGGATGATTAATTAATAAAAATTCCATGACCGCACGTTGTGCTTCTATAGTTTTTTGTGATTGCGTAAATACTTTCATCCCAGGCATGACTGGTGTTGCGCACGCGGGTAACGTTTTTGGTGATTTTTCTACTTCCACCAAACACATGCGGCAATTCGCTGCGACCGATAAATTTTTGTGATAACAAAAACGCGGAATATAAATGCCCGCCGCATCTGCCACTTGAATAATGGTTTGATCCGATTTTGCTTTTAATGGGCGACCATTAATTTCGATGTCGATATCAGTCATTTATTTTGTCTCCGCCAGACAGCAACCATGTTCAACGTGGTATTCAAACTCTGGATAAAAATATTTTAAACAACCCGCGACTGGCCATGCGGCTGCTTCACCAAATGCACAAATGGTACGGCCTTCAATTTTTTTGGCGGAAATGCGCAATGTTTCTAAATGATTTTTTGTCGCAACACCTTGTTCAATCTCATCGACTAAACGCGATAACCAACCCGTGCCTTCGCGACACGGCGTACATTGTCCGCATGATTCTTCCATATAAAATTTTGAGATGCGTGCTAACACTTTCACAATACAAGTGGTTTCATCCATCACAATGACTGCGCCTGATCCCAATCCTGATCCCGCTTGTTGTAAGGAATCAAAATCCATATTCAAATTCAACATGATGTCAGCCGGTAAAATCGGCATGGAAGATCCGCCAGGAATCACGGCTTTTAATTGATGACCATGACGCACACCGCCAGCGAGCGCTAATAATTCTTTAAATGGAATACCTAATGGCACTTCAAAATTACCAGGATGATTGACATGCCCCGTGACTGAAAAAATTTTCGTGCCGCCATTTTTCGGTTTGCCTAATTGCAAAAACCAATCCGCCCCTTTTTCGACGATGACTGGGATGGAGGCAAATGTTTCCGTATTATTAATCGTTGTCGGTTTGCCATATAAACCGCGTACCGCAGGAAATGGCGGTTTAAAACGCGGAAAACCTTTTTTACCTTCTAAAGATTCCATCAGCGCCGTTTCTTCACCGCAAATATACGCACCAGCACCAAGATGCGAATACAATTCAAAATCAAATCCTGATCCAAAAATATTTTTGCCGATGAATCCCGCTGCACGCGCTTCATTCAATGCTTCTTCAAAACGTTCATATGGTTCCCAATATTCGCCGCGTATGTAATTGTAACCAATGCTTGCGCCCATGGCATATGCACCAATCGCCATGCCTTCAATGAGTTGATGCGGATTGAAACGTAAAATATCGCGATCTTTGCAGGTGCCTGGTTCGCCTTCATCAGAATTACATAAAATATATTTTTGTCCGGGTACATCGCGACGAATAAAACTCCATTTCAATCCGGTTGAAAAACCAGCGCCGCCGCGACCGCGCAATACCGATGCTTTGATCGCGTCGATAATTTTATCGGGCGAGATTTTTTCGCTCAGAATTTTTTTCCATTGCACATAGCCACCGACTTGCTGGTACGTGGCTAACGACCAGGGCTTATCTAAACCTAATGTGCGGAAACAAACTTCATTTACCATTAGGAAAATACTCCGCCAAAATTGCATCAATTTTTTCTTTGGTTAAATTTTCATAATATTTTTTGCCAATCTGACACACTGGTGGTGCGACGCATGCGCCTAAACATTCCACTTCACGCAGTGTGATTTTGCCATCAGCGGTTGTTGCGCCAACCTCAATGCCTAAACGTTTTTTAAAATGTGCCATTACTTCATTCGAACCATTTAACATGCAAGATACATTGGTGCAGACATCAATCACGTGTTTCCCAACCGGCACCAAAAAATACATGCTGTAAAAAGTAGCGACTTCATACACCGCCATCGGCGCCATGCCCAAATAATCTGCGACCGCATCCATCAACGGCACCGTGAGCGAGCCGCCATTTTCTTCTTGTACTAAACGCAACGCTTCAAACACCCCCGACCGTTTTTGTTCTTTCGGATAACGCAAAATCCAGCGATCAATGCGTTCGCAAATACTCGCTGATAATAAATTTTTTGTTTTTGTTGTCGTTATTGTGTCAGTCATTATCGATCAATCTCGCCAAATACAATGTCTAAACTAGAAAGCACCGAAACCACATCGGAAATCATGTGTCCGCGAATTAATTCATTTAATCCTGCTAAATGCGAAAAACCAGCAGGACGAATTTTTAAACGATACGGTTTGTTTGCGCCATCAGACACCAAATACACGCCAAATTCGCCTTTAGGATGTTCAATCGCGGTATACACTTGACCTTCTGGCACGATGTAACCTTCAGTCATATTTTTGAAATGATTAATCATGGCTTCCATGCTGATTTTCATTTCTTCGCGCGGCGGTGGCGCAATTTTATAATCTGAAATCATCACTGGCCCCGGATGTTGGCGCAGCCATTCTACACATTGACGAATAATACGATTTGATTGACGCATTTCATGAATGCGCACTAAATAACGATCATAACAATCGCCGTTCAAGCCAATGGGAATATCAAAATCGAGACGATCATATACTTCGTACGGTTGTTTTTTGCGTAAATCCCACGCCACTCCTGAACCGCGCAACATCGGGCCAGTAAATCCAAGCGCAATTGCGCGCTCCGGTGAAATCACGCCAATGTTAACAGTGCGTTGTTTCCAAATGCGATTGTTCGTCAACATACTTTCATATTCATCGACGCGTCCAGGAAAACGCTCAGTAAAATCCCATATAAAATCGAGTAATGACCCTTCACGATTTTCATTGAGCTTGGCAGTTTCTTTGGCATTGTGCCATTTCGATGGTTTAAATTGCGGCATGCGATCCGGTAAATCGCGATACACACCCCCGGGGCGATAATAAGTTGCGGGCATGCGCGCGCCAGACACGGCTTCATAACAATCGAGTAAATCTTCGCGTTCACGAAAACAATAAAGAAACACGGCCATGCCGCCATTATCTAAACTGTGTGCCGCCAACCATAACAAATGATTCAGTAAGCGCGTGATTTCATCAAACATCACACGAATATATTGCGCACGTTCAGGTGGCGTAACGCCTAATAATTTTTCAATTGCGAGCACGTAACCATGTTCGTTACACATCATGGAGACATAATCGAGGCGATCCATGTAACCAATGTTGTGATTATACGGTTTACTTTCAGCGAGTTTTTCGGTGGCGCGATGCAATAAACCGACGTGCGGATCGGCGCGAATAATGGTTTCGCCATCGACTTCTAAAATTAAACGTAACACGCCGTGCGCCGCTGGATGTTGCGGGCCAAAATTAAAAACATAATTACGAATTTCCGGACCGGTAATCGTCGTCATGTTTATTCTCCTTCTCTGTAGCGATTATCATGACGAATAACTTTGGGTTCGAGTATGCGCGGCTTAATACTCACCGGTTCATAAATCACGCGTTTTAAGGCAGCGTCATAGCGTGCTTCAACTTTGCCTATGAGTGGAAAATCTTTACGGAACGGATGACCCACAAAACCATAATCGGTCAAAATGCGACGCAAATCAGGATGACCTTTAAATAAAATGCCGAATAAATCGAATACTTCGCGTTCAAACCAATTAGCAGACGGCCAAATTTCTATCACGGAATCGACGATTAATTCTGCGCCGTGTGGAATATTCACGCATAAACGTAGGCGATGATTATTGGTCAGTGATAATAAGTGATAAATCACGGCAAAACGATTGGGTTTGGCTGGCGCTTCACGCAATAATGTGGCGGTGGTGCCGCGTGAAAAACCGGTGGTGGTCGCGGATTCGGTTTGCCAATCATCTAAACCATAATGCAAATAATCGACACCGCAAACATCGATTAATAATTTGAAATCAAAATCAGGTTCATCACGCAACACTTGGCAACAAGCTAAAAGATGTTCCGGCGCAACAGTGACCGTCAATTCACCATAAGCAATTGTGCATTGCGTGACCCAGGCGGTGGCACGTGCTGCTATTTGTGTGCTGAGTGTGTGAATGTCAGTCATTTTTATCTACTCTATAATCATTTCATTTTGTCATGTAGTAGGGTGGATTAGATGCGCGTTGTTTGCGCATCGTAATCCACCTTTTTCTGGTGCATCACTCGTAGTTGGTGGATTACGATGCGCAAACAACGCGCATCTAATCCACCCTACACTCTCTTCGCTCATACTCTTTCAATATTATTACCGCTCAATTTTTTTATTGCGGCGGATTTTATTTTGTAATTGAATCACGCCATACATTAATGCTTCTGCGGTGGGCGGGCAGCCAGGAACATAGACATCCACCGGCACAATACGATCACAACCGCGCACGACTGAATAAGAATAATGATAATAACCGCCACCATTTGCGCATGATCCCATGGAAATGACCCAGCGCGGTTCCGCCATTTGGTCGTATACTTTGCGAAATGCAGGCGCCATTTTGTTGCATAAGGTGCCGGCAACAATAATCAAATCGGATTGACGTGGGGTAGGTCGTGGCATCACCCCAAAACGATCAAAATCATAACGCGATGCAGCCGCGTGCATCATTTCAACTGCACAACAGGCGAGTCCAAACGACATATACCAGAGCGAGCCGGAACGCGCCCAACTAAAAATGTCTTCGACTTTCGTCAGATAAAAACCTGGTTTGAGTAAATTACTTATTCCCATTCCAGCGCTCCTTTTTTCCATTCATAAATAAAACCAATGGTGAGTAACGCAAGAAAAATTCCCATGGTAATCATACCAAACCAACCAATTTCACGAAAAACAACGGCCCATGGTACCAAAAAAGCGGTTTCTAAATCGAAAATAATGAATAAAATTGCGATTAAATAAAAACGTACATCAAACGGTGCGCGCGCATCATCGAATGCATCAAATCCACATTCGTAAGCAGATAATTTGGCAGGATCAGGACGCTTGGGGCCAAGCAAATAGCCGAGTGTCGGCGCAATCAAACCAACACAGACACCAACAATCATGAAAATAAAAACTGGCAAATAATTTTCTAACAAAATGATCTCTCCGAATAAAAATGCCGACGGACGGACTCGAACCGTCACAGCTTGCGCCACTACCACCTCAAAGTAGCGTGTCTACCAATTCCACCACGTCGGCGTTGTATTTTGTAGTTGTATTTTGTATTAATTCACTCCTCTCGCTGGTATTTTGTCTGGTGTCACCGGCGAAGAAGGTGAAGATAATGCTTGATCATTGTTATTTGTATTGGGTATTTGATCACTTGTTTGATTACTTGGTATTTGTTTTGCCGGTGATACAGGAAATGTAAGCACCGTTGCTGGTTGTTTGACAGCGCGTGTTGCTAAATTATTGAGTGTCAAACTGGTAATAAAAAAGAAAAACATTAATGCCATGGTGATGCGAAATAAAAATGAACCAGAACCGCGACTGCCGAATACGGTTTGTGAGGCGCCACTACCAAATGCAGCGCCCATGGTAGCACCTTTGCCTTGTTGTACTAACACAAGTGTCACCATGCACACAGCAAGAAATACATGGATGAATAAAATAATTTGATACATAAAACCTCCCCTCACCCGCTGTTACGCAGCGGCCTCTCCCATAAGGGGAGAGGCGATATATTTTAAATTCTCTCCCGCAAGCAGGAGAGGCGAAGTACTAATTCATGTTACTGCCGCACAAATCTTCAAAAATGAACTCGCGTCCAATGACGCGCCACCAATCAAGCCGCCGTCAATATCTGGCATGGCTAATAATGCTGCCGCATTATCCGGCTTCATACTGCCGCCGTACAGTATACGAATTGTATTTGCTATATCAACCTCATTTTGTGCCAGTAACTGTCGAATAAATGCATGCACCGCCTGCGCTTGCTCAGGGGTTGCTGTCAATCCGGTGCCAATTGCCCATACCGGTTCATAAGCAATCACTGCTTGTTTAAATGCTTTAATACCCATTAATTGGATGACGGATTCCAGTTGCTGACGAATAACATTTTCGGTGGCACCCCTTTCGTGTTCCGCACGGGTTTCGCCCACACATAAAATTGGTATCAGACCCGCCTCATGCGCTGCTTTAAATTTAGCTGCAACTAAAGATAAATCTTCATGAAATAAAGTGCGGCGCTCAGAATGGCCAATCAACACATATCGACATCCGACATCGACCAACATAGACGCTGCGATTTCACCAGTAAATGCGCCTTGCACGCCCACATACACATTTTGCGCACCTAATTGAATGGCAGAAGAAGCAAGTAAATCGTGAGCAAGTGGTAAATAAACAAACGGGGGAATGACTGCTATTTCGGCTGCATGATGTGAATCAGGGTGTATTTCTTTCATTCCTTGCTTGATCGCTTCAAGCAACTGCTTGGCGTCGCGAATCGAGCCATGCATTTTCCAATTGCCCGCAATTAAATATTGACGCACAACATCCCGCCTTTTAGTAAGTAAATAAAGGCGGTGATTTTATCTGAAGGGGGAATGACTCGCAATGAATGGTTGTTACTTGCGAGGAACCATTTTCTTCGTTTCTGTTTCTTCCTGTTGATCAGGTTTTCCTTTGTTTAACTTGTTATCTATATTGGTCTCTATTGTTTTATTGCTGGTTATTAATGTACTCAATGCAGTTATGATTCCAGCTAACGATGGTTTATCTTTCTCTTTTTTCTCGGGTTGATCTTTATTTGTCGGTGTTGAAGGTGCTTCTTTCAATTCTTTGAAACTGGTTTTCATTGTTTCTAATTTTTCTAGCAGTTTTTTATCTTCAGGTTTTTTATCTTCAGGTGCTTTTTTTATTGCCTCATTGAGCGCTCCTTCTATGATGTTACAACGTCGCTCTAATTCGCTCTGCTCATTTTTCATTGCTTCTAACAATGCTCCTCGGCTGGCTTTATGTTCCCGACTTTGGAAGAACTGATCGATATATAATAATTTCTCGGTGTTTTTATTTTCTAATTTCTTTTCTATTTCCTTGTCTATTTTATCGTTTTTACTATTTTTACTATCTTTATCTTGGCTATCTTTTTTGTCTTTACTAAGTTCAGGCGCCATCGTGGCTTCATCTATTTTTTGGAAATGCTCGCTCATTTTCGTTTGTGTTTCATTTAATTCAATAATTCTTTTTTGCGTCTCTTGGATTTTTTCTTGAATATTATCGAGTTGCTTGCCGAAATCCGCATCATCTTTTTTAATCCAATTCTTATCTTCCCCTGCATTTAATTTTTCTTTTTTCTCAATTTTATCTGCCATGTGTTGAAATTCTGCAGTGTGAATTCGTTCATTATTAATCGATAAATTGCGTTGCATGTCTCGAAACCATTCATATCGTTTCGGGAAATATTTCAGCACTTTACTGGTAAGAAATTCTTCAACGGCAGCATTATAGCTGACGGCATAACCTGAATTCTTTGCTGCTAATACTATGCCTTCTATCTTACGCGCTGCCTCTAAAACATCATTGTCTCTTGATGCCAAGACTTTATCACTTGCCCAACCCACTTCAACTTCAGTTACCGCTTTACAGCCGCCTAAAAAAGAAAAAGCCTCTGTATAAGCTTTTTCTACATTATAAGCCGCTGGTGGTGGAATCAGTCGAACCACGCCTTGTGTATCAACAGAAATTTGGAAATTTTTGTCGGGATCTTTATGTGGAGGTATACGCTCAAAAAGATATTTTTGTCCGGATTGAAGAGTATCAGTCAGTTTATTAGCTTTATCTTGTAAACGTAATTGAGCAGTATTGTCTAATAAATCTTCGTTACCTTCTCGATTAAAAAATTTACCGGTATAAACATCGCGCCATTCTGGTTTAAACGGCAATCGCTGCCTCTCGGCTTTCATGTAATCATCATTAATTTCTTTTTGCCTTTTCGCTTCAGCATCACGTTTAACTTTTTCTTCATTAGATAATTTTTGTTGCTCTGGATCTCCTAATAATGATGAGAGATCTGGTGGTATTCCTGGTCGTGATGTTGACATAAAAATTGTCTCCTCGAAAAACTGAGTAAATTTATTCTACATGGCGAATTATAGCTCAAAATAATCACAAAAACCCTATATTTCACTCCCCGGCCGTGGGCTTTGATTCAAGCTTTGCGTCTTATATAACTGCATGTCGTTGAGTGTAGGCGTAAAATTAATGATTTCTAAACCACGCCCATGTTGATCAACTAAATGCTGAATTTCAATCCATGCAGCACGTATCATGCGGTCAAAACCAGCAAATTCAATGGTCCAATGGCGTTTATACACTTCGCGTGCCATCACTCGCGCAGTTTGCAAACCGTCCTCAACAGTACGTTCATGTGAAAATAAATCAACCGGTGTCGCAATCAAACAACTGCCGCAATCATAAATATGGTAATGCGAACTCGCTCCTTCCAATGTTAATAAACGTTTTTCGCTCGGCGGATCTAAATTGAATGCATCCCAAATGGTTAACGTGCCCCAACGTTCCAACAAATGATAAATATCTTGTATGGTGATGGGACGTTCATACAAACCTTCTAAATCTGGAATCGGTAAATTTTGATTTAACGCCGACCAAATTTGCGCTTTTAATTTATCGAGATATTCATTACCAGATAATAATAAACTCGGTTTGATGATGAGCATGAAAGGCGCTTGAATAAATCCCGCTTCATTTTCAACTGTAAGAATCACATCATAATTACCGCTGGTATTTTTGGCAGGAATACCGGTCAAAATACCATCGGTGGTGCAAATCATGCCGGTGGGTAACGCACGGCCATCGGTTAATTCAGCGCGAAAACGAAAATTGACATTGTCATCCGGTAATTGCACAAACTTTTTTAAATCAAACGGGCCGTATGCCGCACGTTCATTGATCATTTGGGTTGGAATGGTATTTAGTAAAACAGGTGCTTGCATGTTTTTGGCCTCATAATTTAGTTACTTGTCATCCTGAGCGTTCTGGATAACAAAGCACTACTTTCAGGATAATAATGACCACGCAATTCTATACCCATTCATATATTTCCGTCACGGCAGTTGGGCATTTAAAACATTTGCTGCCGCATGCTGGTGTTTTCGTACACTGACGAATTTTACCTTTTACCATCCAGTGTTTGAGCATGCAGCGTATCGTGTCAGCATCGCTATTAAATAACAAACATAAGCTACTTAATGTTGCCATTTTCACTAATATCATATGTTGTTTGATCGCGACTAAACTGATACTCATCCTAATTCTCCTGCAGATATGATGGGCGTTAAACGACGTGCATCATTGCGATTTGCAATCCATTGCACGATACCAATGGTGATAAAAAAAGCGGCGATCAGGCCACTCACCCATAAAAATGAAGAGAATGGATGTCGTGACCAGGTGGCCGCTTGATAAAAAATAACGGCAACGCCATAGGCAATGCCTGTCATCCAACAAATCGAAAATATTGACCAACCGCGATGTAATTCACGCAACATCGCTGCCGTGGTTGAGATGCACGGAAAATATAAAAGGACAAATAATAAATAAGCGAATGCACCAATTCGCCCATCAAATTGTTGATACATTAAGCCATATACCCCTTGCGCTAATGGATCCGTCGGTTTTGCGAATGGATTACTTAATGCATCCGCTAATGCGGCAAAATTAGCTGGAATTGAAGCAAACGCTTCTTGTAAACCTGCCCATAATTGAAAACCATCGGCACCGGTTGCGGTCGCAAATTGTCCCATTTGCGTGTAAAGCGTGTTTAAGGTACCGACGACGACTTCTTTCGCTAAAATACCAGTGACTAATCCCACGGTGGCTGGCCAATTGTTTGCTTGAATACCCATGGGTGCAAATACCGGTGTTAGCCATTGGCCAACGACAGATAATAATGAACGCGTATCACCTTCACCGGCATTCATGCTGCCATCCATATTTAACGAGTTGAGTGCGCCAATCAAAATACAAATCGGGATAATTAATTTTCCGGCGCGAAAAATAAATGCTTTCAAACGTTGCCACGCGTGCAAGCCTAAACTTTTTAAATGCGGTACATGATAAGGCGGTAATTCCATGACGAGGGGTGATGGCTCCCCTTTTAAAAGGGTGTGACGTAAAATAAAACCGGTAAAAATCGCCATGAAAATACCAATTAAATATAAGGCGAACACAATATTTTGGCCGCCGCGCGGGAAAAATGCGGCGGTAAATACCGCATAAATGGCGAGTCGTGCGCCGCATGACATAAATGGACTCATCATGATAGTGAGAATGCGGTCGCGTTTATTTTCTAACGTGCGCGCGGCCATGACGGCCGGCACATTGCAGCCAAAACCAACAATCATCGGTACAAATGCTTTGCCAGGTAATCCTAATGCGCGCATAAAACGGTCGACTACAAATGCGGCGCGCGCCATGTAACCGGAATCTTCTAGCAATGCTAAAAATAAAAACATGGCGCCAATCACCGGAATAAATGTCACGGTTGTATTAATCCCTTTACCGACGCCGTTTGCGAGTAAGACTGTTAACCAAGTAGGCGCACCGATATTCGTTAATAAATAAGCAAAACCATTAACAAAAATAGTTTCACTACTCATATCAAAAAAATCTTGGAAGGCGCCACCAATGTTGATCGAAAAGAAAAACAAGCAATACATCACGCCTAAAAAAATTGGCACGCCTAAAATGCGATTTAATAAAATGTGATCGAGGCGCGTGGTCCAAGTGGTTTTGGAGACGTGTGTAGCATGTGTTATACATTGCGCAACAACGTGTTGAACAAATTGATAACGCGCATCGGCTAATAAAATATCAGCGTCTTCACCTGCGGTTTCTTGGATGCGAGTTTGTAGCGTGGTAATACGTGTGCCAAGTGAGGCGCAACAAGCAGGTGAGGATGACGCTGCAGCAAAATGCAAAAGTGATTGCGCATATTTATCATTTTCTAACAAACGCATGGCGAACCAGGCTGGCACAATGTGATGCGTAGAAGATAAAAAAGGTGAAAATGCCGTTGTTAATTCAGCGATAGCTTGTTGAATACTGTCGGGATATACCAGTGCGCGCGGACGACGTGCTGGTGCAACACGGTCGATGACGGCACGCTTTAAATCATCAATGCCGCGACCTTGATTCGCCGCAAGCGCAATCACTGGGCAACCTAGTTCGCGCGCCAGTTTAGCCACATCAATTTGTATACCGCGCGCCTCTGCCACATCCATCATATTAAGTGCTAATACGACGGGCACACCTAATTCCAATAATTGTGTTGTTAAATATAAATGACGTTCTAAATTGCTGGCATCGACAATATTGACGATGACATTGGCTTGCTGTTTCAACACAAATTCGCAGGCAATACGCTCATCAATGGCCATGGAATCAGACGCTAATATCAGTGAATAAACACCTGGTAAATCAATGACTTCTACCGTTTTTTGCGCACTGGTAAAAAACCCACTTTTACGTTCTACGGTCACGCCCGGCCAATTCCCCACTTTTTGCGTGGCGCCGGTTAAAGCATTAAATAAAGTGGTTTTACCGCAATTGGGATTGCCTACGAGCGCGATGGAAAATGCGGTAGAAATAGGGGTTTTTTGTTTTTTTGAGGATTCTGATTTATCACAACAAGCAGACATGATCACACTTCCTCAATTTTGAGAATATTAGCTTCATTTTTTCTGAGGCTTAATGCAAAACCACGCACGTGGATTTCGATAGGGTCACCGAGTGGCGCCATGCGTGAAACCGTGAATTCCGTCCCCGGAATCAGACCCATCGCCATCAACCGCTGGCGGTAAGCTTGGTTGCCCGCGCCCAGCGCAACCACTCGCGCTTTTTGGCCAACCTTGAGTTCGCTCATCAGCATACCCATATATCCTTAATTAGAAATTAGCGTTATAGTAATTGGTTCTGATTGTTTAAATTTATTAAGTTATTGTTTTTAATAATTATTTAAGTATTTACTAAAAAACTTTTATAAAGACTGATAGTTAGAAACACTCAAAGTATTGCGTCATTCCAATAACTTGTCAACACAAATGAGAATTATTCGCATTTGGGCTGGATTTATATAAGAAAGATCAGTATAATTTGAGTGTTTTTAGATCGTTAGTAGCTTATAATTAAGCTAAATAGTTTTAATTTGCTGAAATAAAAAACAAATTTAAATTAGATCCGAGGAGTGTTCTGTTTATGCCGATTAGCCGACAGTTAGTTGAAGCACACCTAGAGAAAATACTAAATCAATATAAAGGTTGGAAACCATCGTTTGAACGCTGGTTTAATGATAAGGGAATAAACCCTAACCAGAGTATTGATCGCTATAATCTCATTACCATTTTAACAACCAAGTTAAATAACCTAGCTACGACAGAAGCTACTTTAGCAACTAACTTTCAAACACACTTTTTAGATCCCATTCTAGCTGCCCCGAATAAAGACGCTGCAGTAACTGCATTATTAGAAAATTTCAGCACTGCTGATAATGAAAATAAAAATGAAAATAAGGAAAGCAAGGGAACCGAAAGCAACGAAAATAAAAAAAATAAAAAAAAGAAACCAACAAAAAACGTTTCCATTACTGAAAAAATTTCTACACTTATAGGTGTAGGTGGGCCTAAAGAATTTATAGATGAGATAAATGGACCTGATATTTTTTCTGAAGCGCAATATCAACGTCTCTGGCGAGATTATCCCGCATTACAAAAAGTTCTAACAACACAATTTCTAACAGGCTCCTCAATAGTAAAAACTTTTGCAGAAAATATTAGAGAGTTTTTTAAAGAAAAAAATAATGCTGCTGACATTGATGGCATTCTTATAAACATTGCAGTAGCAGCAAAAGATAAAGATACTTTGTCACTACAGAAAGCATTCACTGACAATTTTAAGCTTCCGCCACAAACTAACCCTTTACAAAACTATACGCCTGAAGAAATTGATCAGTTATATGCAGAATTACAATTTGCGCGTTTGCTAAATGATCTAAAAAATAAACAAAATACCAATACGATACCGCAGGCAGGCATAGTACGCGCTGAAATGGAAGCTAATAAAGCTGTATTTATCAAAAAACTGCAAGCATGCAACACTGCTAATGCGTGCGATCAAATTATTATTGGCTTACTGGATCCCAATAAAACGCCTGACGAAATTAATGATTCAATTTTTGGAGCAAATGCAAATGCTGGCGTCGATGGAATCGCAAACGCAAACCAAGATATTGGTATTAATATTCATTTCCAATTAAAAATTATTACCGCGATTTCTAATCTTGATTATTTCAAGAATAATCGTGGAGCAATACCCGTATTAGCGGCACTTTCTAAACCGCTTTCCACAGAGCAAGATAAAAAAGCACTTGTGAAACAATTACAAGAAAATAAAACTGTATTTCAGCTAGATGATGCGTTTATTAACTTTATTACCATTAACGACAATAAACTTAATACCAATAAAGAAATCCAAAAGATAGCTTCCAGCATTCTCTTACAAGCAAATCTCGTTGATAACATCATCGGATATACTCAAAATTTGATTGCTTCAATAAAGCAACTGCCCAAGCAGCAGGCGATATTTGCCCCATCAAATCCACAAACCAAACTACTCGCGTTGATAATAAGCATTGCAAATAATGCAAACAATGCTGATGCAATCAAACAAGTGTTAAAACAAGCCATTAATGATGGTCTTATTGATGCTGTTAGCCTGGAACAAGTTGATAAAAACTTCAATAATCCAATTTACATACGCACTGCCGCTCTCGTTGGGTTAGGTGAATTTAAAAAAGAAGAATGGGTGCGTGTAATTAAACGTGATGATTCCGTTTTCACTATCGAACAAATGGAAAACTTTTTAAAAAGTGCTAGTAATAATATTAAAACGGCATGGAAAGATATTATTGGAGAAATGATTGCAAATGGGAAGCATGCTTTTTTAGGTTATGATATCCCTGTTGAGACTATAAAAAATGCTATTGATGTGATGAGCGCTGACTCATTAAACGAAATACGCTCTGCAGTTATTGGACGGCTTGCTAAGAAAAAATATTCGTTGTTAATAACTCGTATAGGTGGAATTAACATTAAATTTGACGATCCTGAGTATCACGCGCTTAAAAGAGTAGCGCTTACTCCAGATGCTACCACTGAAGCTGACACACTTAACAACATCAGATTATCTTTAAGAGACTCTAAACTCTTCTCAGAAGAGGAAGCACTCTCTTTAGAAGATACTCCAGTAAAGGAAATACGCCCAATTGCACTTGATAAGATAGCTTCTTTAAGCATTATAAATGCTATCTTGAATTTAAATCTGTTAGATCCAACTGAGATAAATACACTAGATGGACTGAAAAAAGCTATTCCCACGAAGACTGGCGAAGACTGGGGTAAGTTTAAAAATATATTAAAACAAAACAAAAAAACATTTGGATTACTAGACTTAAATGATGTTCAAATTGATAAAATTGAAAATCAAATATTTAACCGCCGTGATTTTAAAGAAGCGTGCGATCTTTTATTAACTGAAAAATTCCTGATTGAGAAAATAAATACGGAACAAGATCAAGCATTTTTACAACAACTCACGAATAGCAATAATAATGAAAAAACGATACAGGAACTTTTAAAAAACCGTTTTGCTAACTTTGATAACATTCCAAAAGCAGGCACAGTTGTCAATGGTGTACAACTATCTGGTCCTGATCTTGACAGAATGAAAGCGAGTTTTAAAAACCTTCAAGCAACCATTGATAAAATTCCGCCGCCACACTTGCTCAATATGCAGCTGGCTGCGCGTCAAATAGTATATTCATCACAAGCTCAACTGGTAACAAAGAGATTCATACAGAAAATATTAGCTATCACCAGTGCTGATGTGGACAGTAAGAATAAAAATAGAGGTTTTTATAGTTGGCTTTTAACTGGACTTGCGAGTGCTATTACTCCGATTGATGTAATTAAAGTATTAAAAACTATCCCACAAAATACGAGAACAACATTTGATTTACCGATTGATGATGACGTCATTGATTACATACCGGATGCTTTCACTATTGCCGAAAACGCCCGCACGCATTTAACTAAATTAAATGCTGAATTGAACTTTTTAGCAACAGAAAATCATATTAAAAATATTCAACAACCAACCAAAGAATTACAAGCATTTGCTAACGCTAACAATGAAGGTGAACTTCGACAAACGTTAAAAAATCTAGGTGTTCCAGATGATGTCAACCAGCAACTTACACTGCAAGAGTTAACGTCATTACAAATTACGGCGCGTCAACATTTAATGCCGATGATGATTATGGATGGCATTCAAAAAATTAGTTCTTTAGAACCAGGAAAATTCAATATAGCGCTAGGTTTAAAAGATCCAGATACTTTTACAGCGACTCTGCAAGGAAACAAAAATCTTTTTAACTTAGAAAAATTTTCTGAGCAAGAAATTAATCAACTGACTTCAGCAAATTTTGATCTTACAAAATATTATCAAATCGTTACTCCTCTGCTATTGGAAATAAGTTATATTCAGAATTTACAATCGGATGGTCATAATCTTCCTCAAGAAGTACTTGAAGCATTTGCAAACGCGTCGGCCAATGATAAAGAAGCAGCACGTCAAGTGGCTACACGCTACACTAATATTGTTATCACTAATGCTCAAGGAACAGAACCACTAACTGCACCACAACATCTAGCCCGATTAAAAAAATTACGACAAAATATTGCAGCCAACATCCATAACTTTCCTAACCCACTCAACATACGCACAGCTGCTATTGCATTATTGGCATTACGTAAATCAGCTGAGCTCAATGCCGCTCACATAGAAAACCAACTTAAACAGCTAGACCCAATCAATAATCCAGCTGATCGAGACTTCTTAAAAGCACTCGTAAAAAGCAACACTGCGGTCGAGTTTAATGATCATTTAGCTAATCACGGAACATTGCAGTTATCTAAACAAGAAATTGATCAACTTAATGATTCTCACTTAGAGAAGATAAAAGCTACTGCAGCAATAGTATTAATCCCTTTCAATACACAACAGCTGATTGGTGGTATTACTGCTAAAACAGAAACAGATACTTGCTTACAAGCATTCGGACAACTTCCTAACGAACACACTGCAGCCGTTGCACCACAAATTATAGCTATATTGAAAAACCCAGATACTCAACTTGTTAATGACATGACTGAGATTGAATATGCTGCATTAGCAAAAAACGATGCGATATTTACTGTAAGTGATGCTGCAAAATTCAAACAATCAGAATTTAACTATAAGAGATTACAAGTTTTTGTTAGAGATATTCCTGCTCTCACACCAGAGCTACTAGAATTAGCGCGTATCCAAAATAATAATGACCCCAAAGTCACTGCGGCGGAAATTTTGACAACATTACAAAATAATCATAATTATTTTGATCAAATTTCCATAGAAGAAGTGGCGCAGTTAAAACATGACATACAGTCATTGTTTGCAATATTAAATGAAGCACGTACTAAAGCGGCTGCATTCTATTTTCAAAATCTTAAAAAATTAATTGAAAATAAAAATCTGGATGCTAGCGCTGTATTACAAGCACTCGCCACTATTCCTAATGGGGCTGATAAAGATGCAACAGCATTAGCTATTAAACAAACTCTAATTGCTGGAAAATCAGTACTCGGAAACTATGAAAATGATGACTATCATTTATTAACTTCAGATCAAGCAATTGAGTTACGCACGACTGCATTTAATAAATTCGTTGCTTTAACCATTATCAATGCTATTTCAAAACTTGATCCATCAGATGAAAGTCAGAAAAACATAGCAACATTACTAAAAAATAATTTTGATGCTAAAAACTGGGTTGGTTTTAAAAACACCTTAATACAGAATGAACATAAACCGCTGCTTGGATTAGTCAATGTTAGTGATGATCAAATTAAGAAAGCTGATGATAGCATTTTTACCCGTCATGATTTTGAAATTAAATTTAAAGCTGCTCTCAATATTTTATCCCTCGAACAAGAATTAATTGCTGCCATAAGAGCTGAGCAAACAAGCACAGCATTTTTAGAAAAACTTGCAAACAACAACAGCGAAGAAAATATACAAACTGTTTTAAGAGAACAATTTACGACTCTTCCTTCCAGAGAAAAGCAAGCGCAAATGGATCCTGTTGCGCTTAAACAACTTAAAGAAAAGATTGCAGGATATCTCACCGTCATCGAGTTCAGCTCGCATCTATTCAATATACGTGATGCTGCGATTCAAGAATTAAAATCGCGACAAGCTAAGTTGGCAATTCAAGCAGCTATAGAAATAAAAATTAAAGAAATATCTCCGATTAGTAATTTATTAACAACATTAGCGCTTTCTGCTGATATTACTGATCACAACCCACTAAATGCTTTCCAAGCAATTTTAGTCACAAACCAACCTATCTTTGGCTTCACTGCACAAGAAATTATGACACTTAGTCGAAACCAACTAAGAACAATACAAACGACAGCGCGCGTTACTCTTGCAAAACTAAATACAGTTGCGTTACAAGCAACTATTGGTGACAAAGTAGATCATGATGATGCAGGATTAAAAGCACTAGCACTACTTGAATTTGGCGATGAGATAGCTGAAGAAATAATAACTCCAGATATAGCGAATGCTATTCAAAATACATTAAGCGCTAATAAACCTAGTTTTAATAATTTAGATGATAAAGAATATCGTCAATTAAACTCAAAACAACTTTATGACACTTATACACAGACAAAAACCAAATTAATTGAGCTCAATACTGCTTTCGTACAAGGCCAGCTTGAACAATTAAATCCAGACAATGAAGCTGATCGAGTCATCTTAAAAGCTTTCGTAAAATACCAAGATGAAGCTGCGTTTAAAAATGTTTTAAAAACGAGTGGCAAATTCAATTTAACTGATAAAGAAATTAATCAAGTTATTAAAGAGCCTCTCATAACGACGCTAAAAGCTAATGCAGCGAAAAAACTAGTGTCTGTCAACACACAATACCTTATTAACGCTATTGATAATAAACGAGAAACAGATGCAAGCTTACAAGCATTCGGAAAACTTCCTAACGAACACATTGCAGCCGTTGCACCACAAATCATAGCTATATTAAAAAATCCAGACACTCAACTTGTTAACGACATGACTGAGATTGAATATGCTGCATTAGCAAAAAACGATGTGATATTTACTGTAAGTGATGCTGCAAAATTCAAACAATCAGAATTTAACTAT
>OBEQ012100097.1_pt1 | contig 67465 bp, 74 predicted proteins | sample 1670901 | NCBI WGS metagenome assembly OBEQ01 (sample SAMEA104232315, study PRJEB22302) | groundwater metagenome | biome: forest; feature: aquifer; material: groundwater | place: USA | collected 2011-08-07 | depth 5.4 m
TTACTTTGGTTGGTGGTTTGAATGTTACTCCTGCGGGTACGGGTTGTGCGGTTTTGTTTGTGCGTTCTACTCATGGGAATGTTGGTCTGGGCACGAGCAGCCCTGTTGCCACTTTGGGTGTTGTGGGCGATGTGAATGTTTCGGGTTCTTCGAATTTGAATGGTTTGTTTGTGAAGGGTAATGTGGGTGTGAACACGGTTTTGCCGAACAACAAGCTGAACGTTGTGGGTGACTTTAACGTGGTTACTTCTGCGACTGCTGTGCCTTCCTTGTTTGTTTCTTCGGGCGATGGCAATGTTACGATTAATGGCAGGTTTGGGACGAATAAGTTGAGTGTTCTTGGAGATTTGAATGTTGTTAGCCAAGCCGGCACCGGCGCGCCTTACCTGTTCATCAGACAGTCTGATGGTAATGTCACCATTGGCGGCGCTTTCGGTACGAATAGGTTGAATGTTCTCGGGGATGTGAACTTTACTTCCGGCGCGGGCACCGGCGCGCCGTACCTTTATTTGCGCTCGACCGATGGCAACATCGGCTTTGGCTCTTCGAACCCCCAGAAAAAACTGGAAATTGTCGGCGATTTGAACGTGACCGGGAACATTTTCTTCAACGGCAACCAGGCATTAGGCGGCCAGTGGGTGACTTCGGGGAACGCGATTTATTATGCGAAGGAGCCCACGGCAGACGGAAATGTCGGAATAGGGACGAGCGCCCCGCGGGCGTTGCTGGACGTGAACGGGAGCATTTTGCAGCGGGTGCCAACCACTTTGACGATTAAGGGGAGCGTGCAGGACAACACGAACCTTAACCAGCCAAGGGGCGTTTTTGTTTCTGGCAGGTATGCGTATGTTACAGCGAATACTGGTACTGGTTTGGCTGTTGTTGACATTTCCAATCCAAGCAGCCCGGCAGTTGTGGGCAGTGTCATTGATGCGGTCAATCTTGCCGGCCCCCTGAGTGTTTTTGTTTCCGGCAAGTACGCCTATGTAGCTTGCGGCACGGGCGTCGACCGTTTGACGGTTGTTGATGTTTCCAACCCCGCTTCCCCAAGGGTTGTGAGCAGCCTTAATGATGCGACCAATCTCACAACTGCGCGCGGCGTTTTTGTTTCGGGCAGGTATGCCTATGTTGCGGCACAGAATGCCAATGCCCTGACCATTGTGGATATTTCCAATCCAAATTCCATTTTTGTTGCCGGCAGGGTTGTTGACGCGACAAACCTGCTGAACGTTTTCGATGTTTTTGTTTCCGGCAGGTATGCGTATCTTGCGGGAAACAGCAATAGTTTGGCTGTTGTCGATGTTTCCAACCCCTCAGCCCCGGTTGTTGTCGGCAGCCTTGTGGATTCAACAAACCTCTCCGGCGCCATCAGCGTTTTTGTTTCGGGCAGGTATGCCTATGTCGCGGCTGGCGGGGGGAACAGGCTGACGGTTGTTGATGTCAACAATCCAATCGGAAGCAGTTTGCGTGTTGCCGGCACAGTGCAGGACAATATCGCCCTTCGGGGGGCAAGGTCAGTTTTTGTTTCGGGCAGGTATGCATATGTAACGGGTACAGATTCCAACCGTTTCACTGTTGTTGACATATCCAACCCGGCTTCGCCCGTGGTTGCCTCTGCCCTTAATAGCGGCACTGACTTTAATGGCACAGGCGTCAAGTCGGTTTTTGTTTCGGGCAGGTATGCATACGTCGGCTCCGATACCCAAAACAAGCTCACGATTGTCGATTTGCAGGGTTCTGATTTGCCTTCAATTTCTGCCGGTTCTGTTTCTGCGGGCTCTTTGCAGGTTGCTGATTTGCTTGATGTGGGCAGCCATGCCAATGTGCGTGGCGGTTTGAATGTTGGCCCCGGGGGAATTTATTCGCAGGGCAAGTTCTCGGTTGTCGATACGAATGGCTCTGATTTGAATTCCAGCATTGTTTCGGTTATCGACATGAATTCCGTGAAGGCGGGTGCCACCACGAGCGTCTTCTCAATTTTCAAGGACGCGAACGTGGGCATCGGTACGCTCTCGCCGCGCAACAAGCTCACAATCCTGGGCGATTTGAATGTCATGGCCTCCGGCAGCTCCACCGCCCCAACACTGCTTGTCAACACTGCAGGCAATGTCGGCATCTCAACGCTTTCGGTTCCGAGCGCCAAGCTCGACGTGAACGGCGATGTGAACATGACATCGGTTTCGCCAAGGCTAACGCTCGGCTCATCCGCTTACATAACAAAGAACAGCACGGGCGACCTTGTAATCTCGACGTGAATTGCGATTATAATTGCCGGGCTATTTTTGGGAAAATGCGGCAAATCCCCGCACCCCCAAGGCGTAATATTTAAAGCACAGTCGCCTCTAAATAGTAACAGAAAATTCCTCAAAAATGGGCAAAATGCTCTTTTTTGGAGGGCAAAACTTGGGGGTATTTGATGGCATTAGGGATGGGTTCTAGCAGGGTATCTTCTTCGGAATTGCCGATAGCGCTAATCGCGCTTGTGCTTGTGGCGGGGCTTGTGGCGGGGTATGCCGCGGGAAATTTCGCGCCGCTCTCGCCCCAGGGCCAGCCTGGCACGGACGCGGGCACGGGCTCTGGCTTTACAACAAAGCTTAGCAATGATGACAGGAATTTTTTCGTGCAGGTGGCGAACGCGCAGGTCGGCCTGATGGCACAGCAGGCAGCAACAGTTGACTGGTGCACAGCGGGCGGAGGGCTCTGGCTCACGCAGCAGAGGCAGGGTCAGGTCCCTGTAACCGCAGAGCAGGCGCAGCAGCTGCAGAGGCAGGGTGCGCAGGTGGTTCAGCAGGATGGCAATTTCCTCGCAACAGTTGTGCTCTTTGACAGGGGCAGCTGCGTAGTAGTGCCGACAAAGGGCCAGGCAGGCCAATAGGGGTGGCTTTCGTGGATGGCAGGCCCCTTACCATTTTCTTTTTCCTTGTTTTTTTCATCGGGGCCGCGTTCTCGAATCCGGTTCAGCAAGGCCAGCTTGCCCTTTCGGTTTTTTCCCCGGTTCCGGGCAGCGCGCTCCGTGGCGGGGCGCTTGCGGCAATCGACCTTAATGTGTCAGGGATTGATGCCAATGTTTCCTCGCTCTCTTTTGACATAAATTACAGCGCCCTCCCTTCCCAGGGCAGCGGGGTGCCTATTGTTGCCTCCGGATTTGCTGGCGGTGCTGTCCCCTGCGACTTGAACAATGTTTTGCAGGGGGCCCTGTGCCATTACAGCTGGGCCGTGCCGCAGGCGGACGGGAATTTTCATTTGCTGGCGCGCGTTTTGGACGGCAACTTTTTTGCGGCTGCCGGCGCATCGGATGGCAACAGGCTTGCATTTGCGGCAACAGGCCGGTTCATAATCGACTCCTCTGCCCCTTCAACCTCGCTTTCAGCCTCCGCATCCGCGGGCTCTGCCGATGTGAACCTCTCATGCTCGGACGGGAACGGCTCCGGGTGCGCAGCCACAAAGTACCGGTTCGATTCAAATTCTGCAGCGGGGGTTTCTTTCGGGCAGTGGGCTGATTACAATGTCACTTTGCGCGTAACCGGCGACGGGAATTTCGGCGTCGAGTACTATTCACAGGACCGTGCCGGCAATTCCGGGGTTTCAGGGCTTGCCTATGTAATTATCCAGCCTGCAGCGCCGGATGCCAATATGGCAGTGCCAGATGCAAATTCTTCAAGGGGCCTGAATGCACCTGCCCCTGATGCCAACGCTTCGAAAGCCAATGCGCCCCCTGATGTCAATGCGCCGGTAATAACGCTGCTCGCCCCCCTGAATGCTTCGAGCGTGGGCACTGCTGTTTATTCCATCCGGCTCTCTACAAATGAGCTTGCCTCATGCACATTTTCCTTAAATGACGGAAATGAAGCCGCGTTTGCAGCGACAAACGGGGGCATGAACCACCTCGCTGGCCGCAACAGCGACCGGAACGGAAGCTATGCAATGCACATAATCTGCGCGGATTCAAACAGCAACATGGCAACCCTTGGCTCTAATTACACTATTGCAATTTCCGGCATCGCCCCTGACATCAATGCCTCCGCTGACATGAACGTGGTCTACATACCTGACTTCAATTTCCACAGGGCGGCGGACCCCAATTCCGGCAGGCAGTACCTCTCAACTTATGGGGTGGCTTTCTTGGGAAAGGTAAAGGCGTTCATTGATTCGGTATTCTCCGGAATCCTGGGCGGCGGAGGCGGGAACCCTGCAGATTCAAATGCAAGCAGCGCACCGCTGCGCGGGCTCTACCTTGCACCGGACCTGAATTATTTCCTTGCAATCGATTCGAACACCTCCCCCTCATTTGATTTGCTCTCGCAAATAAAGGCTGCGCTCGATTCATTCATCGCAACAATTGCCCCGGCGCCATCAAAGCCGCGCGTTGTTGAGCAAGTTGATGTGAATGTCAACGGCCAGGCCGCAAAGTGCATAGGAATCTCATGCTATGCAATCCCGGAGGCAGTGCAATGAGCCCTTGGACGATAAAATTCCCTGTGCGGCTTTTTGCGCCCATGCTGTTGCTCACGCTTCTTTTGCAGGGCTGCGCGCAGCAGCCTGCCGCGGGCGGGCAAATTGAGGTGAATGCGGGGTCCGGGCCGCAGACCAATGACGCCAATCTAAGCGAAGGCACGCCGCCATCATCGCAGCAGGGCGTTGAGAGCGCCACGGTTTTATTAATGGCAAAATACGGCAAGAAGCAGGAGCGGCCGCAGGTGCGCGTGCTCGCCGACACCAAATCCTTAAAGGCACACCAGGCGGCGATTTATGGCAAGGCAGAGGATGGCATGCTCCTTGTTGCATGGAAGGACCTTCTTGTGATATATGACCCGAAATCCGGCAATGTGGTGCAAGAGCTTGCAATCAACACTTTCGAGGGCTAAGGGATGAGGTTAATCGCTTTTTTCGCGGCGCTTGCCATTCTTGCGGGCGGCGCCTTCTCAATCGCCGCCACGGGCGGCACAATTGACCTAAACGCCAACGAGGGGGATGCGAGCGGGAATGCGGCCGCGGGCACATATGACCTCAATTATTTCGTGTCCTATGCCCCCACGGGCACATACTCCGGCGGCAGCGTTGACCTGAACATTGCGGCAATTACAGCGCCCCGGCCGCCATTTTGCGGCGATGATGTGTGCCAGGCAGTCGAGAGCTGCAGCATCTGTTCGCTTGACTGCGGCTCGTGCCCTGTGGCTGGCGGAGGCGGTGGCGGGGGGGATAACGGCAGTGGCGGCGGTGGTGGCAGAGGGGGTGGCGGCGGAGGCGGCGGAGGCGGTGGCGGCGGCGGACCGGCGCCAAAGCAGCCAAGCCCAAGGCTTGGCATTTCCGGGATTCCGGTAAATCTTTCCATCCCGCAGGGCGAATTCGAGTCATTCACAATAACCGTCACCAACACGGGCGACACCGCGGTTAGCGGGATACAAATTTCGGTTGAGGGAATACCTTCCGAGTGGGTCACAATCGGGCAGGATAAAACCTCGCTAGAGGTCGGGCAATCCGCGGTGTTCGCGGTAAAAATCGCGGCCCCTCAGGACGCCACTGTCAAGCCCTATCCGATATTTGTGCGCGTCACTTCCAATAGCGCAAAAAACGGGGCCGAATCCACGCTCAAGGTGGCCGAAAAAGCGGTTTCGAACAAGCTCACGTTCAAGGACGTGCGCGTCTCAAATGCCATCACGGGCTCATCTGGAATGATAAAGACCATGCTATCAAACCCGACAGACAAGGAGGTCACGCTCATTGCAGAGCTTGATGTGCCTGAGGGGTGGATTGTCGAGGAAAAGGGCCTCGAGTTCACCCTCGCCCCCCACGAGGAGCGGGAAGTGACATTCCACTTCACCGCGCCAAACGGCCGCAGCGGGGTTGAGAAGGTCGGGCTGCGGGTGCGAAACAAGTCCGCGGGCGCGGCGGGCGAAGAAGTGCTCACCAAGAACTTTTATGTCATAGTGAATAAGCCCGGGCAGTATGAGACCGCACTTGTGACCGCAACCCCTGCCGATGTTGTGGTCTCGGCGGTGTTTTTCGCGCTGCTTACCGGAATTGTAATTTCATTCTTTGTCACGGCAAGGAAGATGTTCCGCATCGGATTGAGAAGATGAAAATCCCGGCGGCAAAAACATTATGCCCTGCAGGGTGACAATATTTACCAAAAAAACGCCGCCCAAAGCCGGCGGCCAGATAAGCGAATTTTCCTATTTCCAGAATTTGAAAAAAGCGCTCAACTCAGCATGAGCTTTATTAGCCCAAGGGGCGAGATGAGCTGCGTTTTTGCCTCTTCGTTTGAGAGCATTCCTGAAATCGCCTCGCGAACCTTCGGCTTTGTCGCTGCCTTGTCAATTACGATGTTTAGCAGGAATTTGACCTTTCCGAGCTTTTGCAGGTTGTAAGATGTCGCAAGCTCGGGGCCTATCATGTCCCAGAGTTCCTTGTCATATGCTGCAAAGTTCTGCCCGGAAAAGTTCTTTTCCGAAAGCGCGCGGGCGATATGCTTTGCCGCCATTTTTCCGGATGTCATTGCATTGCCAACACCCTCTCCTGAGAACGGGTCAATAAGTGAAGCCGCATCGCCAACAAGCATCCAGCCGTTTCCGTGGTTCTTGCGGTGTGTCGAGCCGAGCGGGAGTGTCCAGACCTTGATTCCCTGCTCGTCGATTTTTGCGTTCGCAAACCTCTCCTTGAAGAGCGGGTGGGCCGCTATTACGTTTTCCTGCAGTTTTTTGAGGTCCATTTTCCTCTTCTGCTTCTCGCTTGTGAGTATTCCAAGCCCGACGTTTGCAAGGCCGTTTGCGAGCGGGAAAATCCAGAAATATCCGGGCATTATCTCGTCAATGAAGTGCAGTTCAATGTTCCCGGTCATGCCCGTGACGCCCGAGTAATATCCGCGCGTTGCAATGACCTGGTGCTCGGGAAGCGCCTGCGCCGCGCCGACTTTTTGTGCAATAACGCTGCTTGTCCCGTCCGCGCCGACAACAACTTTTGAGCGGATTTCCATTTCCTCTCCGCTCTTTGCCTTGCCCCTGATGCCAACCACGAAATCATTTTCGCGCAGCAAATCCATTGCAGTAAATTCCTCAATCGTGTCAACAGCCTTTTTGGCGTTCTGGAAAATCACATTGTCCCCGACTACCCTTTTGATGCAGTAGCCCGGCTTTGTCTTGCGCTCCTTGTCCGCGCCGGGGAATGGTATGCTAACAATTGTGCCTTTCGGGCTGCTAAAAAGAACCCCGTAAACGACCTCATTTTGGACCTTTTCAATGTCCCCGACAATTCCCAGTTCGCGCGCCATTCCAAGGCTTTTTCCGGAAAAGGCGTCCCCGCAAATCTTGTCGCGCGGGAACTTTGCCTTATCCACAAGCAGGACATTTTTCACGCCATTTTTGGCGAGAAAGAGCGCGGTCGAGCTTCCACCCGGGCCGCCGCCGACAATAACAACATCGTATTCCTTTTTCACCATGGCATCATTACAATTCAGAAAATTATTTAAAGGGGTGCTGAAAGCCGGCAAAAAGCCTGCAATATCAAGTTATTTGCCCGCATCTTTGCGGTAAAAAAAGAGGTTTATGAGCGGGATTGTTGCCGCTATCACATTGAGGATTAAAAACGGGACATAATTGAGCCGCCATGCCGAATATGCAAGCAAAGCTGAGCCGAAAAAATAGATTACAATGAACTCGATTTTCATCTGCGCCTGCCTTTTTTTGATGGTCTGGGCAATTTCTGGTATCCACGCAATTATTATGAGCGCCATTCCGGCAAGGCCGATGATATCATCCATGGTAATGTGTTCGCCGCCGGGGCATAAATGCTTTTTGGTCGGGTTTTTGGCGATTTTTGCGAACTCCTGCCCGGCGAGAGGGCAAAATAACGATTATTAAACGTGCGTTAGCACTATTCCATTATGCCTCACATAGACGCAGCGCTGTTCACCAAGAAAGGGGTTCGCCGAACGCTAACCCTAATCCTTGACGAGGGCGACGGGATACTCGAATCCATAAAAGCGGCGATGCTCGAGCACAAAATCAATGATGTGAAAATCGAAAGCGTCGAAGGCTGCGTGCAGGAAGCTGTCATAAACTATTTCGAGCGCAACATGTTCAAGTCCTCAACCCTTAAGGGCAACCGCATAATGATTGCCTCCGGAAACTACAAGCTAAGCTACGGCGAGCTCTTCGGAACATTCAAGCTCGCAACCGAGGACAAGCCGCCGATGCAGGGAACCTTGGTGAAAGGAAAAGCGGCCCAGGGCCTTACAATCAACCTCTCATTCATGGAATACCTCGAAAAGCCGGCGCAGGGCCCGCAGGTGCGATAATTTTTTTGCTTATTGCGAATCGGTGCAGCAAAATGCGCGAACTGCTCTTTGCCACGGGAAACACCCACAAGGCCGGGGAGATGTCCAAAATCCTTGAAGGGTTTGGCATCCGCCTAATCCAAAAAGGCCTTGACATTCCAGAGCCGGACCTTGGAAGCATTGAAAAGGTCGCAGAGCACAAGGCGCGGCAGGCATTTGCGCAGCTAGGCAAGCCGGTCATTTCCGAAGACACCGGCGTGTTCTTCGATGCCTATCACGATTTTCCGGGCCTGCTCGCAAAGCGGATATACCTCGGCATCGGGTTCGATGGCCTTCTCGCCCTGATTCGCGCCGCCAAGAACCGCAACGCGCGCTTTCGCACAGCCGTGTGCTATTTCGATGGCAAAACCGCAAAAACTTTCTCGGGCGAGCTTGCGGGCACCTTGCTAACCGAAGCGGTTTCGGTCGGGAAAAACCGCCTGCCGTACGAGAAAATCTTTGTCCCGGACGGGCACGAAGATGCCTTAGTGGACATTCCAATTGAGGAAAAGAACAGGATTTCGCACCGCGCAAAGGCGACAAGGGCGCTGGGCGAGTGGCTCGCAAATAAAACTGATTTTGGGCAGTAAAAGGATTTAAAACCACCATTAAAGTTATTTACTATTACGCGGGAGTCCGATAGCGGCAATTCGGCTACCCTCAGACGGTAGTGGCTTAGTGCCTCCGCAGGTTCGAGTCCTGCCTCCCGCATTTTTTTCTTTGATACAATCAGCTTATTTGGAAAATTCGTGGGCGTAGCCCACGGTTTAATTGGAAAATAAGGATTCAGTTGCCCTCGTCGAAATCGGTGTCGCTGTCGCCGTCGTCCGAATCGTCGTCATCGTCGTCGGAATCGCCCGAATCGCCGCCGTCAAAATCGTCGTCGTCAAACTTCACTATGCCTTCGAGCCTGTTTATGTCGTCAAACTTCATAGGGAAATACCTCCTGAATTTGATACTCTACTCTTCTACGCTAAGTATTTATAAAACTTGATGCTTTTGAAAATGAGACACATGTCCCGTCAAATTAATTCAAACCATTAAAAAACCCCTTGAGCGTTAATCTGTGTGAATTCCTAGGGGAGTGTGGTTCAGTGGTAGAACGCGACCTTCACACGGTCGAGGTCGGAGGTTCGATTCCTCCCATTCCCATGCAATTTGCAACCGGGCAGGCTCCCGCTTCATTTTAAGTGCTGTTTTTGGAAGTGCGGGCTTTTTTTAGGCAAATTTGTAAATCTGGAACATCTTCCCGCCGTTCTCATCGCCAATATAGCGAATTTTCACAAGGTTCGCGCCCGCCGCCGCGGGGCAGATGTAGTCATTTGCGTTCAGGTCATACTCGATTGCCCGATAAACCAAAAGGTTGCCTGCCTGTGAGGCGAAATAGAGCGGGTTGCAGTTATTTGATTCCCTAAACCCTTCATAGTTGGGCGGGAGCGGCTCGGAATTTTCATAGCGCAGCAAAAGGCCGGGCTCATTTGTGATTATTTTCGGGTTGCCGTTTTCCGAGAGCGTGGAATAAACCTGCGCGTACTGGGCGGAGAAATTCGCCATGTATTTTGGCGCAAGGCCAAGCACAGTATAGCCATTGAAATGCGGGTTTGCAGAAAACAGCATCCCCAAATCGAGCAGCACAAGGCAGCAAATGCCGGCATAGTGCAGTGGCTTAGCCGATGCTGTGGCTTTTCCTGAAAGGAAAATTATTGGCAGGACAAATGAAAACATGTAAATCCTCGGTATGCTGCCGGTTTCGGTGAAGAGCACCGCGAGCATTATGCCGATAAATGAGAGGAGCAGGAATTTTTTCTCGCTCTCAAGCCCGAGGAAAAATCCGGAAACCTTCGACCATGTGCTAGGGTGCTTTTTTTCAAGAAGGATGTATCCGTCCACCTCCTTGCGGTGCTCATAGTTGCTCTCGATGTAGTGCTGCGCATCAGAGGTGCTCGCAAGGTTGAATTTGTCGCGGATTTCCCGCATGCTAAGCGCCTGCCCGAATATCTTTTTCTGGCTGCGCGGGGCGAACTGCATCCCGAAGCTGCAGGCAGCATACGCGAGCAGGGCGATAAATGAGAGCGAGCCAAGCGAGAAAAGGGTTGGGAAAAATCCCGTGTTGATTGTGAAGGGGACAATATTTGTTCCGCGCAGCAGCAGGAGCTGGTTGATAGGTTCGATGCCAAATGATATGATGACAAGAATTGCCATCAGCGGCACCGCGTAGAAAAACACCCACCCATACTTCTTCTCCTTTTTCATAAATACCGCAATCAGCAGCGCAAGGAATATCAGGGCGGGCTGGCCAATCCTTATTATGAAGCTTAAATAGAGGAAAACAAGCGAAGTTAGCAGGAAAACAAGCGAACTGTCAGCGAAGAAAAATTTCTCCGAGGGCTTTGCCTTGAGGTACTTTATTCCGCAATACATCGCCATGAACATGAAAAAAGGCAAAAACCCGTCCTGTATCAAAACCCTTGAGAGGTTTATGAAGCCGATTGAAATTCCCGTGATGGCGGCAGCGAGAATCCCGGCAAGGTTTCCGTACAGCTCCCTGCCGATGAGAAAAACCGGGATGAACAGCAGCACTCCGAAGAGCGCGAGCATGGACCTCATGCCAACTTCCTCAGGGCGCAGTTCCGGGGCGGCAAGGTATGCCCAGTAGAGAAGGTTTGCGGGAATGTTTATGGAATTTGTGTATTCCTTGCCGCTGTCAAGCAGCGCGCCCATCAGCTTGAACCCGAAAAAGGGGTGGTGGAAATTGAAGAGCCTCGGGTCATATTTGGGGTGGTCAACATTTAGCTTTACTGCAGGGACCATGCTGTAGAATTCATCCTCGGTTGGCTGGTTTGCTGTGGGGCCATTGAACCTGAAATATGCCGAAAAAACAAGCGCGAGAAGCATCACGGCGATGAATGCGGCGATGTGCAGCGGCGGAATGGTTTTTTTTTTCTGCTGGTCCTGCTCGGCCATTATGTTCCCGGACACTAACCTGCTCGGACCTTAATTTAAAACTTGCCGGGCGGTGCAAAATCATTCCCGGAACGCGTTCGCGGTGGTGCCGGCGTCCCATGAGAAGCGCGGCCGCACTTTCACAAGCCAGAGCTTCTCGCTCTCGTCATCAAGGATTAGCGCGTATCCTTTCGCGCGCGGCATTTCCTGGTAGTACTTGTCAAAGTCCTGGTGCAGGTAGGACGGGCGCAGCTGCGAAACAGCCTCGATGTCGGGCCTTGCCGTCATCCTTCCGGAAATGAATATGTCGCACTGGCTTATGGCGTCCGGATGGAGCTTGTTCGGCCGCTGGGTTGCAAGCACGAGCGATAGGCCGGGCTGCCTTCCTACCCTAATCCATTCCAGGAGCACGGAGAGCGCGAAGCTCTCCTCGTCCTTTGGCATGAACATGTGCGCCTCGTCGATGAACATCCATACTATTGGCAGTTCGCTTTCGCGCCCCTGGCCTTTTATGAGCCTCACTTCCTCCTCTTTCCTGAAGAGCACCCTCTCCTCAAAGAGCCTCTTGCCGAGCATCCCGACGATGATGTCGCGCGTGCCCTCCATTCCGACCGCCTGGCGGTAGGCCGAGACATCGATTATGGTTATGCTGCCGGGCCGCGCAAAGTCCCTTATTTTCGTGCCATCCCTTTCGAATATCCCCCATGTTTTTGCGTTCTCGAACCTTCCCACAACCGCGCCCTTCACGTTTTTTTCCGCCTCTTCATCATTCTTCGCGGCCGAAATCAGCTCGTCAATGCCATAAAGGCTCCCCATTCTCTCCCGCACTGTTTCTACAACGCGGCTAATCAGCACCCCTTCCGGCTCTTTCCATGTCACGCGGAACAGGTTCATCCACTCCGGCGTTTCCAGCTCCGAAACCCTCAGGGTGAAGGCGCCGTCAACCGGCAGTTCCTTTTTCCTGTAAAATTCGAGCATTCCCTTAGGGACAAGGACCCTTGCATCGGTCTTGTCCGGCCGCAGGTCCCATTTCTCCAGCTCCCCGATGTTGTTTTTGTCGGGAATCTTCAGGCTCCAGAAAATCCCAACGGTGTCAATCACTATCGCGCTCACCCTCTGCCGGATTTCGGGCGAGAGCCGGGCGAACTCCTCTATGAAAACTGCGAGTGCATACGATTTTCCCGAACCCCTTTTGCCGCAGATGAGCATCAGGTGCGGCCTTGCGACATCAATCAGTATCTTGCGGCCGAGCACGGGCTTTTCCCCGGAGCTCATCACGACTTTGCCAAAATATGCCGTGCCCTTGTCCTTGTATCGCTCAATGTCCTCCGCGCTCCTGCCGATTACCGCGCTCTCGCCGGACATCTCATACTTCATGCATAGTAGACGCCTTTCCAATATTTAAATTCCGCCCGGCCCGGCCTTTGGGCTTATTTTTAAACTATTGCCGGGTACTGTTTTTTCGTGGCACGCGCTTTCTTCGGAATAAAGCTTTCGCACATAGCCCTCATTTTGCTTCTTGCAATCTCATTTCTTGCCCGCATCTGGCCGCTTGAGCAGGTGCACTGGTGGGACGAAACTGTCTACCTGCAGCACGGCGAAATAATCGCGGGCCTGCGGGAGAATAACTACAATGAGCTCTCGAGCAGGGCGCCGCTGCTCCCGGTTTTCTTCGCGATTGGCTTTCTTGTGGCGCACAGCGCCTATGCGGCAAGCTTTATTGCCGCGCTGCTAGGCGCCCTTGGCGTGCTCTACATCTACCTTGCCGGAAGGGAGCTCTACTCAGAGGAGGTGGGCTTTCTTGCGGCCGTTTTAATGGCCTTCTCGCCATTTGTTGTGCAAAATTCGCATACGCTTCTTCCAGATGTGCCGGCCCTTGCCATTCTAACGGGCGGGTTTTACCACTTTTTGGCGTATTCGCGCGGCAAAGGCCGCCTGCAGGGCATTCTTGCCGGAATCCTTTTCAGCCTCTCATTCCTCGCAAAATTCCCTGCCCTCATTCCGGTAATCTTTATCCTGCTTTTTTCCGGCCGTGAGCCCGGCCTTTCCATGCGGCAGAATGCGGTCGCATCTATCCAAAAGAATGGCGTTATCTGGGCGGCTCTGCTAGCCACCTTGGCGCCTTATTTTATCTGGGTGCAGCTAACCTATGGCTTTGCCTTTTCCACCCTTGCCGGCGCGCTTTTTTCATACGGCGGCAGCATTGAAAGCTTTTTCTATTACCTGCAAAGCCCCATTGAAATATTTTCGCTGCCAATTCTGCTCGGCATCATATTAATCGGCGCATTTTCGTTCCAGTCGGTGCGGAAAAAAATCCGTATCGATGCCCGCGACTCTTTTCTCTTTTCATGGCTTCTTGCCCTGCTTTTGGTAATTTCGCTCGCCTGGCACAAGGAGCTCCGCTACGCGCTGCTGCCGGCATTCATTCCCGCGGTGCTGCTCTCGGCAAGGGGAATCTCCTCGGCCATTGAAAAAGTTTCCACAAACCGCGCCCCCATAAAGCTTGCAGGCTTTGCGCTTCTCTTCGTGCTGTGCGCGGCATCATTTTACCCGTCATTTTCACGGCTCGGCGAGCCGCTCTATTCCAAAACAACAAGCGATGAATACCTAATCGCGCAGCAGATACGCTCCCTGCAGCTGCCGCAGGGCTCGGTGCTCTACACGAACTTCAACTACCCGGTGTTCGCCTACTACACGGGCATCAAAACAGTCTGGGTGCCGGGCAGCGGCCCGCAGGATTTTTACGATAAGTTCCCGGGCAACATGTCCAAGGGCGGCGGGATTTTGGTGGTGTATGACGGTGCGCTCAAGTACGGCCCGGCCACGGAGTGGCTCGATGGCAGGAAGGAGTTCACAAAAGCGCTGGCGCTGAACTCGATTTTTGTATACAAGTATGTCCCTAATCAGGAATAATTTGGTAATAGCCAAGGAAAGGGAGTTAAGGGGGCGGGGTTTCAGCTCTGAATGGTGGGGGGTTGTAAATAGTAGAGCTGTCCCCACTCCGCCCTTTTCTTTTCCTTAGCCTTTTGCTAAGTATAAAACCTTCCTTCCGCTCTGAACCTTCTTGAGGTGCCCGTCCCGGAAAAGCCTGTTGAGCCTCTGGCACGCCGCATTGAGGCCCTTGTAATTAAGCATTATCTTGATGTCCTTTGCGGTGCAGCCGCCCCTCTCCTCTATGTTTTTGAGGATTAGCTGGTCCTGCTCTGCTAGGACCTCGAACTTATTTCCGGCAGCCGGCTGCCATTGTGTGTTCTCGTTACTGCCGGTCTTAAGGGATAGCATAATGCGGTCATACTTGTCGTTAATGGATTCGAGCAGCTTATTCGTGCGCTCCTTTTCCTGCACGACCCTGTACATGAGCATCGCCTGCACCTTTGGGCTGTCGGCGTGCCTTAGTATCTCATCAAGGTCTGCCATGTCCTGGAACTGCGGGGCGAGCTTTGCGAGCATTTCCTTTTCTGTCATGACTGATTTGAGAATATCATGATTGTTCATGTTGCATCATGATAGCTTCATGATATATAAATACCTTTGCTTTTCGAAAACAAAATTTGTGCAAAATCAGTTTTTCATGCCCTTTGTGCCGCGCAAAGGATTTTTTTCGGACAAAGAAAGGAATGGCTGTTCTTATTTTAAATCCTGCCGGTTTTACGGGCTTTTTGGCTCTCCAATGAGAAGATTGGTGCCTGACCTTTTGCACTTTTAGTGGTTTCGGGTAATTGCCCAGCGTTTTCCAATCTCGGCTAAGTATGTTTATGCTCATTCTTTCATTCTGAGCGATTCGATTATTTGGGACAACGTTTGCTCTATCGTTTTCTTTTCCTTTCCCTGGTAAAGCGTCACTGTTTTGGACCGGCGGGTATCTATTTCGGTCAGTTTCAATCGAAAGGCAGGTTTGGGTTTTCCGATGAGCATGGCACTAATTTATATCTCTTTTTAGCCTATAAGAAGTATTGAATTTAGCCAAATAATAGCCAAATCTTAGCTCAATACTTTTGATTAGGAAATGCCGCTCAGTCAGCAGGATATCCATTGTCTTTGAACGCAAAATTGGAAAAACTATTGTAAAAAAACGTGGTGTAAAAATGATTGAGGCGTTGGTACTGGTTGGCGGTGGCTCAATTTTCTTGGGTTTGCTATCGATAGTAAGTGTGATTATGGAGCCACAAATAAAGTTGAAAAGAATAATGGAAATAATTGGCGCGATTGGAGTAATTGGCGGCTTTGTATATATCGGGGCTGGGTTGAATTATGGCCTAATTAAGACAATGGTGGCAGGGGTACTAGCCTTTGGGCTTTTTTCATCTCTGGTGGCAGTAGTGATGAAATATATATTCAAAATTGATGTCCTAAAGGAATAATTTTTGGGCCCATTAAGTGGCAGAGTAGCCTTCTTCCAACCCACGGCGTGCGCTGTGTAGCCGAATAATACTCCCAAAAGCCCATTATTGTCTTATGGTCCTGCTAAATGCGTTAGACGCGCTGCTCTCATTTGACCTTGGCTTTTTCATTGATATTGCCGCAGACAAGCTTGTCTGGATAGTGCTGTTCTATACGGTTGCGCACATCGTCTCAAAGGGCAAAAATACGCTCTATTGGCTCTTCCTTGTCACCCTCTATGTGTGGGCGTTGCTCAGCTTCAAGGCCAGTTGGGGCTTCTCGACCGGGCTATCTTTTCCGCTGCTCTTTTTCATTTACACGGCCATTATAGAGCACTTCGTGGCGCTTCCCAAGCTCTTTGGAAAGCTCACCCCGTTTTTCGAGATTGGCGGGTTTTACGCTCTGATAACCTGCTTTACGTTTTTCCTGAGATGAAAACATGGGCATATTCAAAAAATCTGTTTATGGCCTCTATCTGGGCCTTGCCTTTCTGGGTGTTGTCTTTTGCATGGATTCGGCGCTGCCGGGAATGCTCGCCGCCAGTGCCTTTAGCCCGGTTGCGATTATCGCGCTCTTTTCATTGCTCATATTCGAGGCGATATTCGGGCTCCATTAGCACAGGGCTCGGAGAAAAAGAATTTGGCTTTAATGGCATTATTGCCCTCTACGCAAGCTTCATGAGGTCGGCCATGAGCGGCAGAAGCTTGCCCTGCGCCTTGCGCAAATGGTCCCCGGCGGTTCTCGCATCGAGTCCGAGTTCCTGTGCGAGCTCTTCAATCGTAGTCTCTTTAGGTATTCTGAAATACCCGCGCCTCGAGGCGAGCGCGAAAACTTCTCTCTGTCTTTGTGAAAGAAGGTTTGATGCGCTCTGCAGCTTGAAAAAGCCCGAGGTGTGGAATGTATCGAATGAGAGGTTTTCAAGGGGCACAACGCGCTTGGCCTTGAGCTTTATGTCAAAATCCTCCTCGAGGTCCGAGAAGAGCCTCTTGACGTTTTTTTCCTCGTTGAAAAATAGGCTAACCGTATCGTGCCCGTTCACTGTAATTGTCGGGTCGGTGAGTATTGCGCCATATTGTGTTGCGGCGTTCACAAAGAGGGAGTCGCGCGGCTGCTCAACGTAGATTATCATCACGTCCTTTGACTTTTTTATCGGCTTTATCGCCGTCACCATCGGGTGCTTTCTTATGAATTCGATTACCCTATCTGCCTGGTCGGTTTTCACAATGAACGTGTGGGCGATGCTGCCTAGGTTCTGGGCGTGGGTCGGTATTCCGGTTAGGCTCGTGTCCCTGAACTTTTCGGTGAGTTCAACGCACCAGCATTTGTGGTTTACTTCGAGTTCTGCTAGCAATGCCTCATGCATAGTATACTATTGTTTCAGGTGATATATAAATATATTCATTGAATAACGTTGTTCAGTTACTTATAGGGGGTATAGTGCTAAAGCAGCGTTAAAAGCGGATTTGGGCCCAAATAGCTATTTGCTATAAAATTGCACTATTGTTTTAAATACAAGGTTACCATATTATGTCATGACTAGTAAAGAGTTTGATCGCGGATTTAAGGATATTAAACGGCTTATTAGGGAGAGCAATGTTCCTGAACGGGTAAAACGTATAGGTGCGATTGGGCTTTTGAAAGAATGATTAAATATCTGCATAGGCTAATTCGAATTTTCTAAGTGTGGCTGCATTTATTCCTTTGTCAAGCGTCGCGAATTTGCTGCATGCGGTTTCGTATGCAAGTGCTACGTGAATTGAATCTTTGAACTTTATTCTGCTGTCTTCTGAGTGAACTTTTCCAATCAATTCGTAAGTTTTGTCGCTAAAATTTACTATCTCGATGTTGGTGATGTCCAGCAGCCCTTTGAAAGCTTGTATGTGCTTCTCTACATTGTAATCTGAATCAGGTTCCGGTTTTTCTTCTCTTGCAATCTGGTGGAGTTTCTTGACTACTTCTCCAATTGCATGGGTGGATGTGACTACTTTTTGGGCATTTCCTCTAAGTGACTTGAAGAATTCGAGGCCTTTTGAAGATTCTCCAAGTATTGCATCAAGAAATACATTTGCATCTACGAATGTTCCTTGCATCAAGTTTATTTCGGACCGCTTTCGGCTGGCCAGTTCGGCCTTTCTTCTTTTTCGGTTCCTTTTTGACATAAAATTCGCACTTCCTTCAACTATTTTTCCTCTGAAAGGAGGTGCAATAGGGCGGCAAGTCCTAGTGTGACTATGGCGCCTTGCGTAAAACCCTCGTTTTTTCCCTGGGCAAGGCCTTCGATTCTTGCCCGTTCAATGACCTCTGCGGGTAGCTTTTGATACCCAAGCCTCATTAATTCTGCCCTCGCTGCAAGAAGTGTTTCGTATTCTGCTTTGGGAATTTTTATTAGGTGTGATTCTGGAGGTGTTTGCTCAGCCATGTTTTTCGCCAGTATACTTTAGGCTATTCTAGTATAAATAGTTTTCCTACAGTTAACTTTTGGGTTTGCTGCCAGCTATTTATTCGTAAATTAGATTCTTGCCGCCTAAAAATAGAAAAATTTGAGGTTGCGATAAAACTTTATTGCGTGACACCCAAGTAATTGAGCGTGCTTTCGAATATTCCGCGCGTGATGCCCGGGTTGTAGTTGAAGTAGATGACTTTGCCAATTACAAGGTTCTTCTCAACAACTGCCGGGTATGTCTTCTTGTCAATTCCCGCGCTTTGGATATAAGCAATTTCCTTTCCGGTTTCAGACACATCAAAGACCCTGAACGTGGCGTTCCTGAAAGGGTCCGCCGGGAAGAGGTCGATTCCCTGCATTATCCTGTGCTTCTCGTCCTGCCTGTAGAGCTTTCCGTTTACAAGTACCGGATTTGTGCATGTTGGCTGGTTGTTTACGACCCTGTCGCACTCGACCGGGATAATGTCACCGAATGTATTTCTCCAGCCGATTACATCGAAAGTGTCAGGCCTTCTTATTCCGGAATCGCCCACGATTATGAACTTTCCGCCGTTCCGAACAAACCTCTGGATTGCCTCCCCAAGCTTTTTGGAAACTTCCTTATTGGACTGTTCGCTCTGGTCAAGCATCAGTATGTCATAATTGGCGAGCTGGTCAACGGGGTTTCGTTCTAAAGTATCAGTTGTGCGGGTGATGTATTCTAGCTTGTCGCGGTGGTCGTTTAGAATGTCAATTACTTCCTGGCTGGTCGAGCCGACTATTAGCATCTTAACCTTGTCCCCGCCGCCAACCGAGGAGCCAAGAACGTCAGCAAATGAGCCGAGTATGGGGGTTCTGCTGTCGATTACGCCAAATTTTAGGGCGAGCAAAAAACCAATTACAATAATTAGGATAATTGGGATAAGCCCTTCGAGATGCGCTCCGATTTTTGCACTCATGGGTTCACCATAATCCGCCGCCGGTGCCGCTTCTGCTCCGCCTTCAGGGTACAAGATTTCACCAACTCTGATTAACCTGTTAATTCTGTATTACTTTGTTGTTTGTTCGCTTTTTATTACTTATCCTTACTGCCAAGCCATTATTAAGTCCTTTTTGTATATAAACCTTTTCCTGCAAAGAGTGGTCAGGTGCATTGAATGAAGATGACACAAACAGGCGGAGGGGTTTCAGGCCCAAGCTCGTCTATTGGAATCATAAGGTTTTTCGACGTCGAGAGCGGCGGGCCTAAGGTTACGCCAGAATTTATAGTCGGCGCCTCGATTGTTTTCGCGCTCGTGCTTGTCGCATTCAAGATTGTCGGAAGGACATAAAACCTAATTTTTGCATTTCAGGCATCGGGCCAAAATAAGGCCAAATTGTTTTTGGTTTTTGTGTTTCTCACAGTTGGTTTGTGGCTTTTGGGGTTATTCTGATGGCGGAAAAAAACAGGGAAGAGGTCGCAAGAAAAAACATCCTGCGCGAGAGCGAGGATGTCAAGGGCATAGCCATCCGCGGCTATGACTTCAATGAGGGCGTGAACTATCCGCAGCTCATCCGCTCATTCGCTTCCACCGGCTACCAGGCAACGCACCTTGCCAGCGCGATTGAAATCACGAACAATATGCTTGCCGCGAAGGCAACAATTTTCCTTGGCTACACCTCGAACATGGTCAGCTCGGGCCTGCGCGAGGTTTTCCGCTACCTTGTTGAGCACAAGAAAGTCCACGTTGTGGTCACAACCGCGGGTGGGATTGAAGAGGACATAATAAAGTGCCTTGGAGATTTCATCTTGGGGGACTTCCGCGCGCCGGGCGCAGAGCTGCGCAAAAAAGGTATCAACCGCATCGGAAACATACTCGTCCCGAATTCGCGCTATGTAAGATTCGAGGAATTCTTCCATCCAATTCTCAAAGAGATTTATGCGGAGCAGAAAAAAACTGCAAAGCCAATCGCCGCCTCGGATCTCATCTGGCGCCTCGGGGAGAAAATCAACAACCCGCAAAGCATCTGCTACTGGGCGTGGAAAAACCAAATCCGCATCTACTGCCCAGCGCTAATGGACGGTGCGCTCGGGGACAACGTATACTTTTTCAAGTACGGACACCCGGACTTTGCAATCGACATCACGCAGGACACGCTTCGCCTAAATGACGCCACAATCGACCAGCAAAAAACCGGCCTCATCATTCTCGGAAGCGGAGTTGTGAAGCACTCAATTCTGAACGCGAACATGTTCCGCAACGGCGCTGATTACGCGGTTTACATCAACAACGCGCAGGAATTCGACGGCTCGGACGCAGGCGCGCTCCCGGAAGAGGCGGTTTCTTGGGGAAAAATACTTCCTGAAGCGACGAGCGTGAAGGTGTTCGGCGATGCGACAATACTCTTTCCGCTGCTTGTAGCCGAGACATTTGCGAAAAAGTAGCGCTATTGGCTTTAAGCGGTCGCCAACATTCTTTTTGGCGAGGTTTCTTCAATCATCCTCATGTCGAATTTCAATATATCCTTTGTAAACTGGCTGTTTCTGTCAAGCGTGTAGAGCTTTGTCCTTCCGAGTGTTCTTGTGACTTTCACAAGCCCAAGCTCTTCCGCCTTGGGCCAGTGTGTGAAAAAGGCGCCCTTGCTTATCTCTGCAAGTTCCTGCATCTCTTTTTTTGAATATTGTTCGCCGATATTATCTATCAAAACATCGAGTATCCTTGTAAATGGGTTGTCGCCGAAAAATCTTATGAGGTTGGATTCCGCCATAAAATCACTTTTCCCGTTTTTACATTTCAGTTATGTTCAATTTTATGCATATTTATGCATATTTTATGTCCCGATTAAGTATTTAAAGTTATACTTGAAAGTATTTCCAAATGGACTTGGCGCTAATCAAGGCAAAAATCCTCTTCAAGCTGGCGAGGCACAGGAACTGGGGCGGTTCGCACACGGCCTTTGATAATTTGAAAAAGGGATTCAGGCCGAAAGACCATGAATTTGTGGCTGAGGCGGCAGAGGAACTCATCAAGGAAAATCTCATTTTCAGGAAACCGACAGGATATGGCTTGCACGTTTCGCTCAACCAGCAGCAAGCAAAGGAGATAAAAGAGCGGATAAGCAAGTTACTCGGCGTGAAAATCGACTGATAACAAAGGCTTTCTGCGCCAGTAAACGTTTAGGTGTATTTCGTTCCTGATTTTTTCAAATTCCTGCGGGCCAATTTCTTTGGGGCAGCTCATAAGATACATTTTCACAGGCTTTTTGCGCGGCGAATAGGGCGGTTGGACATAATCATGCCTATTGAGCTGGAAACCGATTTTTTCGTAGAACCTTATCCTGCGCCTTGCAATTTCCGTTTCAGGCCTGTCAGTTTCAAGCAAAGCCATTTTCCCGCAGTTTTTGGCAAAGTTTGAGAGAAGCTGGGTTCCAAGCCCCCTGCAACGCAGGTCTTCCCTTATCGCGATGTGCTCAATGAAAGCAAATTCCGGAAAGTCCCATGTTTCGAGCAGGCCGCACAGTTCGGTTCCGGCATAGGCGGCGCAGAATGAATGCCCGGCCTTTCCGAAAATTTTCTTCTGGCTTTCAAGCTCCCTTTGCTCGTCTTCGGGAAATGATTCACGGTAAATTTTCCACGCTTCGCCAAAAATCTTGTCCTCAACGCTTTCAATTTTCTTAATTTCCATCAATATCAGCTTTTTTTGGGCTGTTCGGCTTTGATGCTTATATAAAATTCGCGGTCGAGCACCTTCTCCATCTTTCCGGTGCCGGAAACGATTTTCGTTCCGGTCCCATCCTCTATCTCGCGCGCGTACTTTTGGACAAACTTCTTGTCCGAGCAGTTCAATTCCATTTTCACAACATCGGACGGGTTTAGCTTGAGCTGCTTTCTTGCGTCCTGTATGCGCCTGCGCAGCTCCATCAGTTCCCATTCCTCTTTTAGCTCCGTTCCGGCATCGACATTCAAATAAATTTTCCCTTCGCCGAAATCCTTTGAAGCGTACTTGCCCTTCGGCTCGGATTTCGATTCGGCAAACTTTTTCACGTTCGCCGAGTCGGCGATTATCTGAGAAGCATTCGGGAATTCCTTTCCAGAGGCGGAAACGTACACAAGTTCCTGCAGCGGCCAGCGCAGGCGCAGCTTTTGTTCCTCGCGCAAAGCGAGTACCCCCTTGAGCAGCTCTTTGGTCTTTAGCATTTCCTGCTCGAGCGCGGCATCGATTAGGTTTTCCTGCGCCTGCGGCAATTTGGTGAAGTGCACTGATTCGGGCATCCCTTTTGTTTTTGCGTGCTGGTAGAAAAATTCCGAGGCGTGCGGCACAATCGGCGCTAGCAGGCGCATCAGGGTGTAGAACACATAGCTAAACACCGCTCCGAGTTCTGTCTTCTCGCCCTTTACCCGGTCGCGCACCATCTTGATGTAGGTCCTGCTAAATTCCTCGAGCACGAAGTATTCGCAGAGCGAGACGGCTTTTGAGTAATCGTATTTATCGTACTCCGCGAGAGCCTCTTTTAGCAAAGAATTGAGCTTGCTCACAATCCAGCGGTCCTCTGCTTTGAGCCTTTTAGAATCGATGCTCTCGGCCTTCGAAAAATCCATTTCAAAGTATGTGGTGCCGTAGTTGTAGCTGTTGTAGAGCGTGTTGAAGAAGCGGTGGATGCCATTGAAGGCATCCAAATCAAAGAGCATGTCCTCGCCCTTGAACTCCTTTGCGATGTAGTATCGCAAATAGTCGCGGTTGTATTTTGCAATCACTTCAGAAGGGGCGACGATGTTTCCGACGCTCTTGCTCATCTTGTTCTTCTTGATGTCAAGGACCATTCCGTGCATCGCAATTTCCTTGAACGGCTTGTCATCAAAGCAGATTGTGCTCGTAATCAGCTCCGAGTTCCACCAGCCGCGTATCTGGTCCTTGCCCTCGATGTTAATGTCAGCCGGCCAGTACTTTTCGAAGAGCGCCTTGTTCTCCGGGTAACCCAAGCTTCCCCAGGAGGTCACGCCCGAATCAAACCAGACATCGAGAACTTCAGGAACGCGCGTGAACTGCCCGCCGCAATCGCACTTCCACTTAACATCATCAACCCAGGGCTTGTGCAGGTCCTTGAGGGTTTGCCCGCTCTTCTCCTTTAGCTCTTTTGCCGAACCCACAACAACTTGGTTGCCGCAGCCGCCGTTGCAGATCCAGATTGGCAAGGGTGAACCCCAGTATCTCTGGCGCGAAACCGGCCAATCGCCAAGGTTCTCAAGCCAGTTGCGGAACCTCTCCTTCCCCCACGGGGGGTGCCAGCCGACTGTTTCGTTAAGTTCAAGCATTCTTTCCCGAATTGCCGTGACCTTGAAAAACCACTGCGGGGTTGAAATCATCAGAAGCGGGGTTTTGCATCTCCAGCACACCGGGTAATCGTGGTCGAACTTCTGCTCGGCAACAAGCGCGTTCATTTCCTTCAAATCATCTATAATCTCCGCATCAACAACGCGTGCCCTCTTGCCCGCGTACTTGCCGGCTGCTGGGCCGAGATTGCCATTGAGTCCGACAACGCTCATAATCGGAAGGCCGGGAAATTTATTTCCCGCGTCATAGTCTTCCTTTCCGCAACCGGGTGCGCAGTGTACAAGGCCCGTGCCGTCATCGACGTTGACGTATCTATCCGACAGTATTACCTTGTATGCCATTTCTTGTAACGATGGTAGTGGAGCAACCTTTCCAACTACTCCAGTAACCGCGCTAATCAATGGATATTGTAGATAATCGGAAATTTTCCATTCGATTTTAAGATTTTTTGAAAGCGGGTTCTCATATCCGAGATTCTCAAGATTTTTTCCTGGGAATGGTTTCCCCTCTCTCTTTATGGTGAATCCGGCATCGATTAGTTCCATCAGCGGCTCAAGCCTCTCTTTTGCGACAACCCAGTTCTCATCGCCCACTTTCACTTCAACATACTCAAACTTTGGGTGTACCATTACTCCCATGTTGCTTGGCAATGTCCAAGGCGTCGTTGTCCAAATCACGAGGAATGAATTCTCGCCAAACCCGGCTTTTTTGGCAGCTGCGTCATTTTTGATTGCGAACTTGACATACACCGAAGTGTCCTTTTGTTTCACATATTCAATCTCGTTGTACGCCACCGCGGTTTCGCAGTGCGTGCAGGCGTGTATCGGATACTTTCCTTTGTAGAGCAGGCCCTTCTCATCGGCTTTTTTGAAGGTCCACCAGATTGCCTCGATGTAGTCGTTGCTAAGGGTTAGGAATGGATTGTTCCAGTCCATCCACACGCCGAGGTTGTCGAACTCGCCGTTCATGATGTCAATGTACTCGGTTGCAAAGCCGCGGCATTTGTTGATGAAGTTCTCGACGCCGAACTTTTCGATGTCGGATTTGCTCTTGAACCCGAGCTCCTTCTCAACCTTGTTTTCAATCGGCAATCCATGGGTGTCATACCCGGGCCTATCCAGAACCGAGAAGCCCTGCATCCTCTTGCGGCGGATTGTGATGTCTTTCACAATCTTGTTTAGCGCCGTTCCCATGTGTATGTGCCCCGATGCGTACGGCGGCCCGTCCATCATGAAAAAGCCCTTGCCGTCCTTGTTTAAGGCGCGCGCCTTCTCCGCTATTTTTCCCTCTTTCCAGAGCGAGCGTATTTGCTCTTCCTTTGCAAGGTTGTATTCTTCGAGTTTTTGCATACCTTTCAGCTTCTTTCGTTTTGCCCGATGTCCGCCCTATTCCGGCGGGCCTGCCGGATGGGAGTAGGAGGATTTGAACCTCCGACACTTGGTGTATAAGACCAATGCTCTACCAGGCTGAGCTATACTCCCTTTGCCGATTTAATAGAAAAGACCCGAATTAGGTTTTAAAAGGTTGATAAAAGCCAAAAACAGGCATTTTTTCGCTGGTTCAGAGCACTTCCTTGAGGCTTAGGTTGTTTGCGGTGTTAACATCGAATTTGCCCTCGGCGGGAGAGATCGAACCGTACTTTCCGGCAGAGAGCCTGATTGAACCGCGGAACATGCTGGTGTAAGCGTTCCCGATTTTGTAGTAGCCGCCCTTTTGCACCAAATCAACGTGCTCGTCCCAGAGCGAGAGCAGTATGCAGCCGGATTCATCTCCCACAAGCGCTTCGCACACGCGGTGGAACTTGCCATCCGAGGGCGTGCTAACCTGCCGCTCCTCTGTCTTGTCCTGCGCGCGCACCACAATGCCGATTTTTTTCTGCAGGGGCTTTAGTCCAGAAACTTTCAAGAAAATCCCTCTTAAAACTTGCAATGTGCGGGGCCAGCTCTTCAGCCGCCTATTTTTTTCACAAGTGCGTCTATCTGCGCGTAGAGCTTTTCGCGGTTGTCGTCATTTGTGAGTTCGAACTGCGCGGCGTCGAGCACTTTTTGCATGCCCTTGTTTTTGAGGTCGGCCTCATCCCGCCCCAAAAATTCATTTTTTTCCTCAGGGTCTATTCTTGAGCGGCGCGTGTAGCGGTTCTGCTCAACCGCATTCACCTTGATTACCTTAAGTGCGGGGTATTTTTTTCGGAAGTAATCAATCTCCTCAATCGAGCGCGGCCCCACGAGCACGAGCTTGTCATCGCGCAGAATTTTCTTCTCAAGAAGCTTTGCAATAGCATCCATTCCAAATTCCTTGCGCAATTCATCCCCAAGCTCAATCATGCTCTGCTTGGTTGCGGGAATTTCGCGGCTCTCCAAAAGCTCGCTAAGCATCGAGCTGAATGTGAGCTTGTAGTACTTGTACTTCTCCGCAAGGTAGTCGGCTACAGTGTCCTTTCCTGAGCGCGCAAGCCCGACAATAACAAGAACTGCCATGCAAGAGGAAAACTTGAAGTCCTTAAAAAGAATTGGTTGGAGCGCGTTTGCAAATAAAACCAAAAAAATAGTCGGCCTGGGCGGGTTTTGATTCCCGCCCAAATCCTAAATTTACATCCCCATATCGCCCATTCCGGGTGGCATCTGCGGAGCCTTGCTCTTTCCGCTTCCGGCAATGATGTCGTCGATGCGAAGCAGCATTACAGCAACTTCCGAGCCTGAGATTATTGCCTGTGTCTTGACTTTCAGCGGCTCAGTTACCTTGTTCTTTTTCATGTCATCGAGCTTTGCCGTGTAGACGTTCACCCCGACCCACTTCCCTTCCTTTGAGGAGTGCTTGCTCCTGAGGGCGACCAGCGTGTCTATCGGGTCCATCCCGGCGGTTTCCGCGAGCGTGCGCGGGATTATTTCCATTGCCTCGGCGAATGCCTCTACAGCGAGTTGCTCTCTCCCGCCCACGGTTTTTGCGTAGTCCCGAAGCTTGGCTGCGACCTCGGCTTCCGATGAGCCTCCACCGTAGACGATTTTGCCGACCTTTATCGCGGCGGCAACAGCGCCTATTGCGTCCTTTACCGCCCTCTCGGCCTCGTCAACGACATGCTCTGAGCCTCCGCGCACAAGAAGCGAAACGCTCTTGGGGTTCTTGCAGCCTTCGACAAAGACCATATTGTCCCCGGCGATTTTCTTCTCGCTGACCAGCTTTGCCTTTCCAAGGTCAGCTGCTGTGAGGTCATTTATCCTTGAAACAACCTTCGCGCCCGTCGCCTTTGCAAGCGCGTCCATGTCGGACTTCTTCGCCCTGCGAACTGCGAGCACTCCGTCTTTTGCGAGGTAGTGCTGGGCGATGTCATCGATTCCCTTCTGACAGACAACAACGTTCGCGCCGGCTTTCTTTACCGTTTCGACCATGCGGCGTAGTATGAGATCTTCCTGATCGAGGAACGCCTGCAGCTGGTCCGGGTCCGAAATCTGCACTTTGGTATCGGTTTCCGGTGATTTTATTTCCATTGCCGCGTCAACGAGCGCGATTTTCGCGTTCTCCATAGACTTTGGCATTCCGGAGTGCACAACTTCCTTGTCGAGCACTATGCCGTCAATCAGCTGCGAATCCATTATGCTCCCGCCGACTTTCTTTTCGACCTTGACATCATCGAGGTCAATTACAATCTTGTTGCCTTCCTGCACAGCGACCTGCGTGATTGCCTTCATCACAAGCTCTGCGAGTTCGTCAGCGCCTTCTGCGCTCTTTCCTGTCATCGAGGTTATCGCTATCTGCTTGAGAGCCGCCTTGTCGTTGACAGTTACATCTTCGGCCATATCCTCGTAAATTTCCTTTGCCTTTGCCGATGCGAGCTTGTAGCCCTTCACAATTATTGAGGGGTGTATCTCATCGTTTAGCAGCTTCTCCGCCTTCTCCAAAAGCCCGCCTGCGATTATCACAACGCTTGTGGTGCCGTCCCCGACTTCGGAGTCCTGAGTTTTTGCAATCTCGACCATCATTTTTCCGGCCGGGTGGTCAATGCTCATTTCCGAGAGGATTGTCGCGCCGTCGTTTGAGATTATGACATCGCCCATATCGTCAACAATCATCTTGTCCATGCCTTTGGGCCCCAGCGTGCTCTTGACCGCGTTTGCCACCGCCTTTGCGATGAGGATGTTTATTCTCTGTGCCTCGCGCCCCCTTGTCCTTCTTGCCCCTTCCGGCAAGAAAACTACCTGCTGATCCGTATTCTGTACCATGGTTGTTTCCCCCTAAAAGCTGTTTTTTTATCCTAAAAGCCGATTGATTGCTATGCGGCTGTTTGTAATCATTGCTGGATATGAAAGTTTATAAACCTTGTGAGACGTCGCTGGATATGGGCGTAACGGTTTCCGGGGTTTTCGGTCTGTGGCGGCTAATTTTATGGCGGGCGGGCTGCGCGGCGGGAGTGTTATTTTTTGCACCGCCGGTAATCTATCGCACAACCGATACATATAAATATCCGTCCGGTTTACATTATCGTACGTCCAACATTTGCTCGCATTTGCTGGATTCGCACTCGGAGGTGTGAAGAATGGGATACAACTGCTGCAACGTCGGCGCAAGAAGCTTCCTCACAAAGGAAGAGAAAGTGGAGATGCTAAAGGAGTACGAGGGGGAACTCTCAAAAGAGCTCGAAGGCGTCAAGGAGCGCATAAAGGATTTGCAGAAGGCCAATTAAGGCCTTTTGCACTATTTTTTTCTTATAAATTGTTCTGCCGATATTTGCTGTTGTATGGCGAACTTGGAAACATCTCTTGCCAAGAATGGCCTAAAACTCATAAGGCAGCTCTCTAAGGGCTGGACGTCCTATGTTTATTTGGCGGAAGGCAGGGGCGGGAAAAAATTCGCAATAAAGGCCCTGCGCGAAAAATCGAACCGCCGCGACATGGCAAGGCGCGAATCCGAAAACCTCGCGCTCGCAAATTCCGCCGGCATTGGGCCGAAGCTGGTGAAGGCGGACCTTGAGAAGGACATTGTCATGATGGAATATGTCAAAGGCGCATTATTTTCCGAATGGCTCGAATCTGGCCCTTCAAAGGGCGAACTGGAAAACTTCATCGATGAGCTCTTCTCGCAGGCCGCAAGGCTCGATAAAATCGGCCTTGACCACGGCCAGCTCGCGGGGCGGGGGAGAAACATCCTTGTGCGTGAAGGAATGCCCGTGATAATAGATTTTGAGAAGGCATCAACGAAGCGCAAGGTGCACAATCTGAAAGTGGTTGAATCCTTCCTTTTCAGGAGCAAGGACTCGGAGATGGTTAAAAAAATAGGTGAAATTCTGGGCAAAACATAGCCGCCCAGAAAATAAGTTGATTCACTTCACGAACTTTCTGTCGACTTCAAGGATTAGCACATCGCACGCGGCCTTGATTGATTCGAGCTGCTTTATTATGCGCTCCTTTTCCTTCTCGATGTCCTGCAGGTTTTCGTAAGGCTCTACCGCTTCGCGAAGCATCGCGCCGTCCACATAGCTGTAGGGGTAGGCGTTCAGTTTGGTCGAAATCCTCTCAACGATTTTTCCGAGCCAGATGTTCATCTCGTCCTTGACCTGGCCCTTGATTTGCTTGCCCTGCGTGAGGTGCTTTCTCATCATGTTTACAACTGTTGCGCGCGGGAAAGGGAGCTTGTTTTCATCAACAATGCCCTCTTCGTCGCCTTCAAGAGCTGCTGGGTTTTGATTCGCTTCCTCTTCCTGCTTTGCAATTTCCTCAGCCATCAATGCCTCTTCAGCCAATCCAAAACCCCCCAAAAAACATGTGATTTCGTGCAAAATCTGCACTACTAAAGTGCCTGCGAATGGATTTTAAATGCGTCCAGCCGCTTTTTCGCGCCCCACCAAAATCGCCGCAAGGAGGCATTAAAAGCGTCCCCTCTTGCTTGCCATTGCCAGGTTTTGTGCCGTTGCATGCAGCTTTTGAAAGGCGCCAGAACACCAATAATTCGGCAATTGACGTAGATATATTTTTGTTCTTTTCCCTATCATCGTTTATGGCAGGGCTGCCGCAAAGTTTAAGTAACATTTAGCCATATCGCTATATGGTGATATGATGGAAACTTTGAGGGTGCAGCTCGAAGCGGAAAAGGCAAGGAAAGTGAGGGAGCAGGCAATGAAAATCTACGGGCATTCAAAAGGGTCGATTAGCAAGGCCATGAACCGGGCGCTTGATGACTGGCTTGCGAAGACAGATGCGAAAAAGAAAAAACTCACGGTTGACAGCATTTTCGGAATCGCCTCAAAAGTGAAAATAGCTTCTGTGTCAAAAGCAAGGAAAGACGCGGTATATTCAATGGGGATGGGGAAGGCTGGCCGGCATGTTTCTGATTGATACAAATATTTTCATTGAAGTCCTTGCAGGGCAGGGGCGGGCACAGGAATGCCGCGCGCTGCTTGGAAGAATTGAATCCGGCGGGCTGGATTGCGCCTGCAGCCATTTTGCAATCCATTCTGCCTGCCTTTTCCTGGAGCGGCACAATATCCCTTCAGGCATAAGGCAGTTCCTTGAATACCTGCTTTCCCTTGAAAACCTTGTGGTTTTGAACACTTCCCTCGAAGACGACCTCGAAATTCGGGCGCTTGGCGAGCAAACCGGCCTTGACTTTGACGATTCGCTGCAGTGCTATGTCGCAAGGCAGATTGGATGCGAGGCAATAATAACGCTGGATGCGGATTTTCGCAAAGCCGGAATCGCCACCCTCGCCCCAAGGGATGTGAAGTGAGGTTGATGGGCGCATTTTCTTATTAAACAACTTCGCCGCCAACTTTGTTTATGGAAAACGGTTTTGGGCTTGTGCAAATCTACTGGGGCAACGGAAAGGGCAAGACCACGGCTTCACTCGGGCTTATCCTTCGCGCGCTCGGCCGCGGCTTTAGGGCGCACCTACTACAGTTCATGAAGGGCGGGATTGAGGGGAATGATGATTTCGAGGAGTACGGCGAACTCAAGTCTCTTTCAAAATTTGAAAATTTTTCGCACAAAAGGTTCGGGGTGAAGAAGTGGGTGATTGGAAAGCCCGAGCCCGAGCATATTGCGCAGGGCGCAGAGGCGATTGAGTACGCCAAAAAAGCCGTGTCGTCTGGCAAATACGACCTCGTTGTTGTCGATGAAATCCTCTATGCGGTGCAGCTCGGAGTCATTTCAGAAGAGGATGTCCTCTCCGTGATTGATTCGAAGGCAAAAGGAACGGAGCTGGTGCTCACAGGCTCTCACAAGCCTTTCGAGAAAATATTTGCCCGCGCCGACCTTGTAACGGAAATGAAAAAGCACAAGCACCCGTTCGACAAGGGCATTGTTGCAAGAAAAGGAATCGAGTTCTAATTCCCGAACTCGAACTTTGCAATTTCCTTCAGCGTTTGCAGGTCGTTTGACTTTACCATTCTCTGCGAAATGGTGTAGAGCGTATCCTCGATGAAAAGCGACCTCTGCACTATGTAATCGCCGTAGTAATCATATCCTCTCATGAGTTCGTCCTGCGCTGTTGCGTGGGTTATCCTTGCGCGCTCCTCAAAGCCGTTCTCGAGGGTGACCTTGTAGACGAATGCGCCCTGGAATGTTGCCTCTCCGTACTCCGGCATTGCCCTGCGCTCCATCGGATTTGAGTCCGGTTCGATTGGATGCTTGTTCTTTATTTCGTGCAGTTCAATTGGCAGCACCAAAAGCCCCGTGCTCTTGTCATAGAGGAATGCCTTGTGGTTTTGCAGCGCGAATGAATCGGTGCCGCGGTCGCCAATGTTTATTTTGTGCATCTCCTTCGGGTTTGCAACGTCCGATACGTCAAATATCGCCATTTTCATTCCCTGGTACCATGCAAAGTTCCCGTATCCGGATTCGATTGTGTCCTTTCCCACTCCTATGATATGGTTTTCATCAATCGGGTGCAGATAGTCAGAGTATCCGGGTATTTTCAATTTTCCAAGAACCTTCGGATTTTGCGGGTCCTTGAGGTCAATTACAAAAAGCGGGTCGACTTTCTTGAACGTGACTAGGTAAGCCTTTGCGCCCATAAACCTTGCGGAGTATATTTTCTCGCCCGGCGCGAGCCCTTCGAGCTTTCCGGTAATATTCATGTCACTTCCGAGCACATAGAGATTGTTTTGCGATGGGTTGATTTCATCCCAGGTGTTTCCTGAAGTTGTGGCTATCCTAAAGTTCCCTTCGTATTCATCCATCGAGAACTGGTTTAGCACATGCCCCGGAACTATTCCCTGGCCGATAAACCCAATCTTGCCGCCGGAAAATGAGAACTTATTTACCACGGTGCTCTCGGTGTCGCCCGCAATAATCCTTTGCACATCCTTCACAATCGGTGTCTGGGGAGGCATCCACGCGCTTGAGGAAAGGTAAATGTTTTTCTCGGATGCAAATACTGCCTGCGCGTTTCCGGCAATTGTCTCTTTTGTGAGTTCTTCAGTATTGATGTTGAGAACCGCAATGGTTACAAAGCTCTGCGCCGGCATCGGCGGGAGGTAGCCTATTTGGCCCGGCGCTGCGATTTTGCTCTCCTTGCCGTCAATTCTCATCACTGGAATTATGCCCTCATTATTTTGTTCCTGTGCATAATAGTAGCGCGGATAGCTGTTCACGACAAATACCGCCTTTCCATCAACAAGCCTTGAAGTCAGGTACGACCCTTCGAATTCGATGCGCTTCTCTTCTATTGGCGATTGCCTGCTTGTAATATCGTAAAGTATTGCGACCGCGCTGTTGCCCTGGTAGGGGTAATGGCGGCCAATGGGCATTGCCCCGCCATAATCGATGTTTTGGTATTCGGACCCGAATACAAGCAGCTTGTTTCCCTGCACAAACATTTCCGTTGGGGAAACATTTCCCAGATCAATCGAGGAAATGACTTTCCCTGACTGCGCAGGATACGCATCAACTATCATTATTTTGCTTTTCGAGAAAACGTAAATGTACTTGCCGTCCGTTTTTACAATGTCGGCCTCGTCGACGCCCTCAACCTGCACGTTCGTTTCGGAGTAGTTTTTCTGCGCCGTGTCAGATGCTGCGGGTGCTGTGGGCATTGCATAAAGCACCGCTCCCCAGCGCGCAACCTGGCCGATATTGTCAGCGATTCCGTGCTGCCTGCCCTGCCCTGACTGCTCAAAGTATGCAAGCATTGCATTTTCATCCGCAAACCTTGGCATTTCCTTAAAGTCCGCCATGGTGCCCGGGTTGATGGGTGGGTTCTCGGTTACCGGTTTTGCGCAGCCTGAAATTATCATAACTGCCGCGATGAAAATTGCCGCTATGGTTTTGGTTTTTGGTGTCATGTACACACACCCGCACTTTGTCCCTTAAATACCCAGGTTCTTTTGTTAGCCAATTGGCTAACAATCAAATAATCGGCTTTTTGCGGCCGTGCCGGGCGGGGCAATAACCAATTTAAATACGGCCCAGCATTTTGTTTGCATGATACAGCCATCAAAGCTTCTCTTCGCAACCCCCGGAATTCCGCTAAGCACCCAGCCGCGCGACACCTCGAACGGGATTCGCGAGGTAAACAAGCTCGGCCTCGGCGCGATGGAGCTGGAGTTCGTGCAGAGTGTTTTCATCACAAAAGAGAAGGCGCCGGAAATCCGCAAAGTGGTTGATGCAGAGCAGGTGGTGCTAACCTGCCACGCGCCCTATTTTATCAACCTCAACGCAATCGAGCCGGAAAAGCGCGGCGCCTCGCGCTCGAGGGTTTTGCAGAGCGCGAAAATTCTCGACGCCTGCGGGGGCTATTCAGTGTGCTTTCACCCAGGCTATTATTTGGGGATGGAGCCGCAGAAAGTTTACAATGCAGTGAAGGTCGAGATGAAAAAAATCATGGAAGAGGTCAACTCCCTGGGCCTCAAGGTCTGGATCCGCCCCGAAACCACCGGAAAGCCCACGCAGTTCGGGAGCATTGAGGAATTGTGCGAATTGAGCGCCGAGTTCGACCAGGTCCTCCCTGTAGTGGATTTTTCGCACCTGCACGCGCGCACGAACGGAAAGTACAACACTGAGCCAGAGTTCCGGCAGGTGATGGAATTGATTGAAAAAAAACTTGGTAAGGCTGCCCTCGCGAATATGCACATCCACCTCTCAGGAATCAACTACGGTCCAAAGGGCGAGAAGAACCATCTAATCTTCAAGGAAAGCGACATGAACTACAATGGCCTGCTTTCGGTGCTAAAAGACTTCAATGTGAAGGGTGTGCTCGTGTGCGAGAGCCCCAATATTGAGGAAGACACCCTGCTGCTCAAAAGCGCTTTTGAAAAATTGTAATTGCGGCAGGGTTTGCTGCCGCCTATTTGAATTTCAGAAGAAGACTTTGTCTTTTGCGAACCTAACTTTTGGCATCGGCTTATCAGCCGCATACCCTATGGGGCAGAAAGCGGTTGGCACGATGTTTGCAGGAAGAGCGAGTATTTTTGAAACTTCCGCCGGGTTGAACCCTTCCATAGGGCATGAATCAAACCCGAGCGATTTTGCGCCGTTGAGCGCGTTTCCAAGGGCGAGATATACCTGCCTTTGCGCCCATGTGAGTTTCTTATCCTCAGGCATGCCTTCGACAAACCCTTTCATCATCCCGATGTACGGGTCGAGGCTCTCGGGCTTTTCGTGGCCCTTTTTCATCTCGGCGCCAAGCGCGTGGACAAGGTCCATAATGGCGGTGTCGGCGCAGAAAATCAGGAGGTGCGAGCAAGAGCTCACCTGCTCCTGGTTAAATGCCGCGGCCTTTAGCTTTTCCTTAACCGCGCTGTCGGTGACAATTTTCACTTTCCATGGCTGGAGGTTGAATGAGGACGGGGTGAGCCGTATGATTTCCAAAAGCTCGTCAACCTTTGCCTGCGGCACCGTTTTGCCGTCAAACTTTTTCACCGCGTACCTGCTCTTAACTATGCCTGCAAAATCCAATTCCATCACCAGATATATTGGTCGCCCGATAGTTTTTAATTGGGGCTGTTTGGGCATGCCGCAAAACTGAAAAGGTGAGCAAGGGCTCCTGAGAGTAGGAAATTTTTATGGTTCATTGCCTTGCTATACTGCCTTGCAGTGAGGGTAACCATCCCGCCGTGCTCCTTTATTGCCTTCCGGGGGTCAACCTTAAGCTTTCTTAGTTTTTTTCAAAGTTCAGGTGTCATGGAGTAGGCTGCAAGAGTGCTTGTGTCAAGAGGCGCTTTAGCCTTCAGATGTTTGGCATTCATCTGGTGATATTTACGCTAAAGTAGGTTATAAATCTTCCAGGTTCAGTCGCTTATCTTCTTTACGAATATGCACGGCACCGGGCATGCGTCCGCCGCTTCCTGGTTCTGCTTCATTTTCGATTCGTCAACAACCTTGAATTCCTGCGTCCCGTGCTCGCCCTGCTCCTTGCCGGACTCCATCAGGTGGGATTTGTCCCCTTCCATTACCCAGTCATCGGGGTTGATTGCCGCGCACGCGCCGCAGCCTATGCAGATTTCCTTGTGGTGCTCGATTTTGAACTTTGCCATGTTGGTTCGCCTTTTCGTACCTATTGGGCGCACGACACTTTTAAAGGTTTTGGGTTGTTAAGCGCCTCTTTGCAGGGCTGCAAGATACTCCTTTGCCATTGCGCTCACGTCCTTGTCCTTGCTTTGCGAAAAAGATTGCAGTATCTTTATTGTCTGGGTGCGGTATTCTCCGGGGCCGTGCTGGGCAAGGGTGCAGGCCGCGCGAAAGCCGGAGAAGCGCCCCCTGTCCTTTTCCATTATGCGCGCGATTTTTTTCCTCATTTTGGCGAACCTCTCTTTTGGAAAAATGGAATTTTGCAGCACCGTGAAATGAAGGTCGCGCACATTTTGGTGGGCGTGATTTATGCCGCGCGCGTATGCGTGGGAAACATGCGGCTCTTTGAGAAGCTTTGCAAGGTTGAGGTCTATGAACATCCATTCGCCTTTTTTTGCCGCCTTCACAAAAGGGCTTCTCTGCATCGATGCCTCGCTTGGCCTGCGTTTTTGCATCATGTGATTTCACCCGGAAAATCCATTGATTATTTCCTGCGCGTGCTGTGCGGTGTCTGGCTTTTCAATCACTTTCACCAGACTGCCCTTTTCATCAATAAGGAATGTCGTGCGCGCAATTCCGAGAAAAGTTCGGCCATACATGCTCTTTTCCTTCCACGCGCCGTAGCTTTCAATAACTTTGCCATCGGGGTCGGAGAGTATGGGAAAATTAAATTTGAATTTGTCAGCGAATTTTTTGTGCGATTCGACGTTGTCCTTGCTGATTCCAAGAACAATAATATCCTTTTCCGCAAGCGCGGAAAAATTGTCGCGTATGCTGCACCCCTGCGCGGTGCAGCCGGGCGTGTCATCTTTTGGGTAGAAATAGACAGCCACCTTTTTTCCCAAATAATCCGAAAGCGAGTGCATTTTGCCCTGCTGGTCGGCGAGGGTGAAATCAGGCGCTTTCATTCCTGCCGCTAAGTGTGCCATGCAATGAAATGGAATTATGCAAATAAAAGCCCCATGGCGAATTAATCGTTTCCAGTGAACGCATCACAATGATTATAAAATATTCAAGCAAATATACTAGGTGGTTTATTTGGCAGCAAAGGCGAAGGTTCCTACCAAGAAAATAAAAAGAGACATCAAGAGCCTCAAAAAGAGCCTCACTTCCGAAACCCAGAAAAGGGCAAGGGCGACCAAAAGGGTTGTAAAAAAGACGGCTTCTCTTTCTAAGGAAATGGAGCGCCTCAAGTCCGAAATGGACAAGCTCGCAAAAAAGAAGACCCCGAAAAAACAGCTTTCTGAGTATAACCTTTTCATGAGGCGACAGCTGCGCCAGGGCAAGAACTTCGGAACAGCCGTCAGGCTCTGGAAGGCATACAAGCGCGGCGTTGTGAGACCAAAGGTCATCCGCACCGTTAGGATTGTGCGCAGGGTTATTGCCGGGCCAAAGATTGTCACAAGAACGGTTGTTCGAAAGGTCCCTGTCACAAGGACAATTGTAAAAAGGGTCCCGGTGACAAAAACCGTCGTAAAGACCGTGCGCGCAGCCCCAAGCCCGATAGCTCTCACAGCGGAATTGGAGGATAGGATAGCTTCCATGGTGGCCGGTGAGGTTGCAAAGCTTGCGCGCGCGAAGGCGGTTTCAGTTGAAATGACGCCGGCGATGGAGGCAAAGCTCGCAACCCTTGTTTCAGAAGAGGTTGCAAAACTGCCGCAGCTAACAGGCGTGGCAGCCCCGGTCCCGGACGAGGAAGTTGCAATCAGGCTTGTGAATGTTTTCTTCCAGGAAGTGCACCGCCTCGGCCTTAAGAGGCGCCTCGAGCTTGAGGGCGTAATACTTGCATATCAGGCAACGCTTGGGCGCATAAAGGGAACGAGGGCGGCAAGCGGGGCAAACAATGGCCATGCCAAGGTCGAGCCGATAGTTCCGCGCAATTAAATTCTCGGCTTGCCCAAATCTTTTTTTCGCCTAGTGCCCAGGAAGGGTGCATGGCTTTGATGGCACGCAGCTCTCGGGCGGCAATACAAATCCGTCCGGCGGCGCGCATTTCTCTGAATATACGCACGCCCAACTTGTGAGCGAACTTAGCATTTCTGAAGAAGGCGCTCCCTCTCCGTAATAAATCAGGATTTTGTCAAGGTCTGCGGGCCTGTAGGTGCCGAACTGCTTGTTCTCTTTGCCATTCACATAAAGCTGGAGCGTTTTCCCATTGCCAGTGCAGTAATTTGCGGTGCCGTCAAAAAAGCAATCGGCGTTCAAATCCATTCCAAGCGTTCCGAAAAATTCGCCGAGCGTCACATCCTCGCTGTGCATGTGAAATAGATATGGGTTGAAATCGTGCAGGTGCGTGCGCTCCGAGAGCGTCTTGTACGGGGTGCTCATGTACTCGGTTTTGTTAAAGTCCATTATTTTCCCGTCGAGCACGACCTTGAAATCTGCATGCGCGTGGTAATCATGGTCCGGCTGCGGTGCGAGGCAGCCAAGCAAGGCGATAAGCAGCACAAGTGAAAAAAACACTGTTGCGATTTTGGCTGCCTGCATCCGTTTCACCTTGGCTTTGCATCTATTCTGCGGCGCATAAAATTAAAGGTTTAACCCGCGGCAGCGGGGGCATTTGCAAGAGAACTTTGCGTTTGATATAGCAGACCAGAAATTTGGAGTAATTGTTTCGCCACAATTCCCATATAAACTGGCGGAAGTAGGCCAGGACCGTGGAGGAGGGGATATTATGGTCAAATATGCAATGCCCCCAAGGTGGCTCATAGGTTTAATGATAGTGGAATCAAAAGAACTGGAAAAAGCCAAATCAATAGCCAAAAAATTCTCAGTTCCACTTTATGGTTTTCACGGAAAAGTCCTCTGGCCGGCATGAGCCATGCCGGTAATAAAAGCCTATAAAAAGCAACCCCGCCCCTTATTTTTAGCCCAGGGTATGTGGATGATAGACGATGATTCAGATCCTCATTCAGGGAGATGATGACAGATGGACGGAACTGAACCTGGGCATTTTAATTATACAATTATTGCGGCGCCTGCAAAAGGCTGCTTCTAGAGCTTTATTTGCTTTATTTCATCCGCGGTCTTTTGCGCGTACTTTTCAAGCTTTTGCGCAATCTCTGGGTGACCCAGAGAAAGTATGCGGCAGGCCAAAAGCCCCGCGTTTTTCGCATTCCCGATTCCAACAGTTGCTACAGGAACGCCTCCGGGCATTTGCACGGTTGAGAGGAGCGAATCCATTCCCTTAAGCGCCTTGGATTCGAGCGGCACGCCGATTATTGGAATTGTTGTAAGCGCCGCTGTAACGCCCGCGAGGTGCGCGGCTCCGCCAGCGCCTGCGATGATAACCTCAAGCCCCCTTTTCTTCGCGCCCTTTGCGTACTCAACCGCCAAATCGGGGGAACGGTGGGCCGAGACAACGCGTATTTCGCTCGCGATGCCGAATTCGCTTAGGATGGTTTGCGCCTCTTTCATCACTTCAAAATCGCTCTTGCTTCCCATAATTATTCCGACAACTGGTTTTGCATCAGCCACCTTTTTCACCTCAAGCTTTCTAGTGAAATTATGTGCAGTAAACAATTAAACCGTTGCTGTTTATGCCTCCCAAGCGCCCCAAACAGCCGATTTGCGGTTATATCTTTATAAATCTTTTTTCACCGGTTTAATCAGTTTTCCAGGAATGGGGGACACAGCGTAAAGGAGGAACACATCTATGGCAGAAGTTCTTGTAGTTGGTTCGAAGGTTAAAGAAGCGATAAAAAAGCAGGACTGCAACACCGCAGGCGATGCAATCGAGGCCCTTAGCGAAGTTGTCGAGTGGCACATCAAGAAGGCGTGCGAGCGGGCAAAGGCGAACGGAAGAAAGACAGTAAGGGCAGTTGACTTCTAATTTTTGGAATTTGATTTCGAGGGAGTTTTCCCTCATCCACTATTTTTTTGAATTTTCAAAGCCGTCAGGCTTTAATCTCAATAAGCCTCTTTTCACTGTGCGAAAGCAGCCTGAAGCCGTTGCGTCCGACCAGAACGTCATCCTCAACCCTTATGCCGAACTTTCCGGGGATGTAAACGCCGGGCTCGATTGTCACAACATCACCGTTTGAAAGGAAATGGTTTTTCTTTTTCGAGAGGCGCGGGTGCGAGTGAATGATTTTTTTGAGGCCGTGCCCAAGCCCATGGCCGAAGTATTTTGCATACGAGCCAAGGACTTTTCGCGCGTGCAGGTAGATTTCATTTCCCGAAGCGCCGGCCCGAACTTTTTTTATGCACAGCTCATTTGCAGCCAACACCTTTCGGTAAATCGCCTTTTCTTTTGCGGAAGCTTTCCCGAAATAAATTGTGCGCGTCATGTCAGAGCAGTAGCGGTTGAAGCGCGCGCCGAAATCAATTACGCAAAAGCCGCCGTTTGCGAGCTTCGAATTCGTCGGCTTATGATGCCAATCCGCCGCATTCTTGCCAATCGCAACAATTGGGTGGAATGCAAGCCCCGCGCCAGCCGCGGCAAGCTCGGATTTGATGAAGCGCGAGATGTCGCGCTCGGTTGTGAATTTTCCTATCCTGGTCATTTGCACTATTTTAGAAAAGATTTTGTCATTGAGCCGGCAGCCTTTGCGGATGTTTTTGAGCTTTTCCGGTTTTTTCATAGGCTTTTTCTCCTTGCTTTGAGAACTACCATATCCTCCACAATTAGTAATTGCCCCGCCCAGCCATTTCTATCCAAATAATCCGCCATTGGCCCAAAGTCAACCATCTGCTGCCTTGACATTTTGGCAAAGGAAAGCGGGTGCTTTAGCATTGCATTTGCGGCCCTCTCCTGCTCTTCGAGGCTGATGCCCTCGATTTTTACAGTCCCTACAAGCTTTGCAAGTGGCCTGCTTTCCGCGACTTTTTCAAGCATCTGCCTAGCCTGGGCAATAACGTTTTGCTTGACATCCTCAAGCCGCACAACTGGCCTGTCAATTACAAGAAGCGCATCCGCTTTTTCCGAAATGCCGCGGAATGCGCTCATCCTGTCTTTTTCCAAAACGTGCGTAAAAACTTCGTTTGCAACTACAAGCCCAAACCGCTCATTTTGCCCAAAATTCAATTTCTCTATTCTTCCATCCATTATGTGCCATTTTTTTGCATAATCGCTTGGCAGGCTTTGCGGGAAAAAAACCCGTGAATGGGTGGTTTCACCCTCTACTGTGCGTTGCAGCTCCTTTGCAAGCCCCGGGCTTTGCTCGAGCAAAAAATATTCTTTGAATGGAAGCCCCTGTATTACGGGGGAGATTCCGGGCCCGATTTCAAGTGCTGTGGTATTTTCGGGCTTCGGGACAAGCTTGCGCATCTCGGCATTTATGAACTGCCGGTTTCTGTGAACTAGGGCGAATGTATGGAATGGCTGACCCTTTACGAAGTGCCTTCCTGTTTTCCATTGCCTGTGCAGCTCTCTTATGTGTGCCGGAAGCTTGAATGTGCGTTTCATGATAGTAATATTTCATTCGTATATATGATTTTTTCTAATCGGGTCAAGGCGTGATGCGGTTCACTTCGTAGTAATTGATTTCGTTCTCCGAGTCCACAACCGCGTTCAGCAGCTTTGTCTTGAGATTGCCAGAGAGCCTGACCATGCGTGAGAGTTCAATGAAATTGTACTTGTCATCCTGCGCCGTCACGTTGATGCACCACTGCGAGTGCGCCTCGCCCGGCTTTTTACCGCGCGGATAAACCCTGAAATCGAACCCGAACTTGAAGCCGGTCTTTACCACAAACCCGCGCTCGCGCATGTCGCGGAAGACCTGATATTTGAGATAGAAGTTCTTGATTTTCTTCGCGGCGTGCTTCACATATTCATCCTCGGAAACTGGCAGGCCGGTCCGGGAATCGTCGATTTTGAATTTTTCCTTTTCCATGAGGTAGTTGCCCTCAAAGAGGTCGAAGACCAGCTCCTTTTCCTTCTGCTCGCCAAAGCCGCGCTGCCGGAGTGTGTCCGCGAGCCTTTTGTCCCTGCAAAGGACCTTGTCATCAACCAGAAGCGCCATTTTCAACACCGGATTAGTATTAAAACCTTGAACTGAGTTAATTTAAAGTGTTTTTATGGCGCAAATAGACCCTTGGGGCCAGTTCAAGGTCTCGGACTACGAGCACGTCTTCAAGGAATTCGGCCTGCAGCCCATTCCAAAGAGCCTCTATGAAAAGCTCGACCACTTCCTATTCGAGCGCGGGATAATTGTTGCGCACCGCGACTTTGATAAGGTTCTTGGCCGCATCGCCAGCAAAAAGCCATTTGTAAACATCACAGGAATTGCCGCCTCTGGCCCGCTGCACCTCGGCCATAAGATGGACATTGACCTGTTCAGGTTCTTCAAGCAAAAGGGCGGCAGGAACTATTTTGCGGTTTCCGACATTGACGCCTTCCTCAGCCGCCCCGATGAGAAAATCCCTGACCTCAAAACCGCCAAGAAGTGGGCTGTGCAAAACACCGCTGACCTTCTCGCGCTCGGCCTTGCGGAGGATGACATTTACGTCCAGTCGCGCAAAGAGACGCGCTACTACGAATTCGCATTCGAACTGAGCAAGAAAATCACCAAGAACACATTTGAGGCCGTGTACGGCCATGTTGACCTCGGAAAAGTCGCGGCGAATTTCCTGCAGTACGCCGACATAATGCACCCGCAGCTCCCGGAGTTCGAAGGCCCGATGCCTTCGATTACCGGAATCGGAATAGACCAGGACCCGCACGCCCGGCTCACCCGCGACATCGCAAAACGATTGCCATACAAGCTCGAGGTCCCCTCATTCATCTACTTCAGGCACCAAAGCGGACTGCAGCCGGGCCAGAAAATGTCCGCCTCCGTTCCGGAGAGCGCGATATTCCTAAGCGACGACCTCAAAATTGTCGAAAAGAAAATCAAGCGCGCCTTCTCAGGCGGCCAGCCAACAATCGAGGAGCACCTTGCGAAGGGTGGGAATCTCGAAATCGACCTTGTATTCGAAATGCTAAAGTTCCACTACCCGGACACGAAAGAGCTTGAAAAAATCGGCGAGCAGTTCGCGGGCGGGGAGATGCTCGCATCCGAACTCAAGGAGTTCGCAATCGAGTTCTTCGTGCCGATGCTAAAGGAACATCAGCAGCGTGCAAAAGAGAATGAAAAGCGCGCGGAGAAGATAGTGTTCGGTTGATTGCAAATGCCGCAAGAAAAAACCCTGTTCGACTTATTTCAAGCGGATTCAAAAAAATTGACGGCTAATGAATTTAATCTTGCCAAAAGCCTGCACAAAGCTGTGGATGCCACAGATTCGTGGAAGAAAAGCAGGAAGCCGCAGCATTATGGTCTTTCAATTCATGGGAAAAAGTTTGAAATATCTGTAGAAGAAATTGTTGCATGGACATGTTGTGGATCGGCAATTCGTGAAGCCATTAAATTTTATTCCGGCAACACAAAAAAGATTTTGGGCGAGGTGGACCTTGCGAACATATTCTTGTTTGCGAAAAAATGCTTGCATCCGGGCATCAGTGTCGATTTTAGTGGTATCAAATTAGGGAATCAAAGAGAAATTGGTTTCAAGTTGACTCCTAGGGCCCAGCAAGCTTTAGAAAAAGGCCGTGTGAGGGAATCAGAGGCAATTATTACCAAATTAATTAGCTGGTCCAAAGCCCAAAAAGAGAAAAAGTCCAGAAGAAAGCCTCCAGAAGATAGGCCGCCCCGTTGGCGGGGGCGACGTTAAAAACGGTGAAAAAATCGGCACAGGTTTTTTCCTGCAAATTTGGTATAATAAAGCGCGCAGTGAAATATTGAATCACATCACTTTCGTCCCGCCCGGCACTTCCTTTTCCGGGTGGAGCAGAACAGGCTTTCCTGCGATGTCAGCAGCGATTATCATTCCCTGGCTCTCAAGCCCCATTATTTTTCTCGGCTCGAGATTGAGGATGAATGGCATTTGCTTGCCAATGAAGTGGTCAGGCTCGAGGTGCTGGCCGATTCCTGTCAGAATCTGGCGCTTTTCAGAGCCGAAATCCACGACAAGCTTTAGCATTTTGTTGCTGCTTGGCACGCGCTCTGCATTGGTGACCGTGCCGATTCGTATGTTGATTTTTGTGAAATCGTCGATTTTTATTGTGGGCTTTGCGGCAGGCGCATTTCGGCCTTCATCCATTCAGATGACCTCGGTCTCGATTTTTTCCTTGATGAGCCTGTTTAGCATCTCGTTGAAGTACTGGTTGTCCTGCCTGTAGAAGACAATCTTGTCGACCTTGCGAAGAAGCGCCATGTTCAGTATCTTTCCCTGCGTATCTCCCCACTCGACGATTTCCTCGCAGCTCTTCCTCTTCTCGCCGAGCAATTTTTTCGCTCCCTCCATTACAGCCCTGCCCTTTTGCAAAAACGATGCGGCAAACCCGAATCTCTCTTTTGGGCTTGGGTCGACAACCAGAAGCAGGATTATTTCAGTCGCGCCCTTTGATGCCTTTTCGATGAACTCGCGCTCATTTTCCTTTTCCGAAAGCAGTGGTATTAGGATTTTCACATCGCTCACCTGATGTACTGGTAGATGTCCTTTCTCTTTTCTATGACCTGGCCCTCTTCTTTGAGAAATTCGAGGGCAATCCTTATAAGGGTGGGGATTAGCTTTAGCTTTTCCGAAAGTTCTGCAAGGCCGCACGATTTTGCCTTTTTCACTTCCTCAAGGACCTTGAGCTCGGTCGCTTCGAGAAGCGAAGTGTAGATTATGAAAAATTCGCCGCTAAAAGCGCGCGTGCCTTTTATTTCCCCTGCCTTTATTTTTTCATGGAACTCCCCGCCAAGCGCCTTTGCGCGTTCCTCATTTTTCACCACCACAAACCCGTCCTTTTCAAGCGTAAAATCCTGGAACGGCTTTTCCGCATTGTCGAATTTGGTGGGAATTTTCGGCCGCGGGTCGCTCTTCGGCACCGTGTAGAGCGCCTTGCGGAACACTTCGCTTGACTTGAATTTCACAACCCTGCCGCTTGCGAGCAGCTCCTTGAGTTTTGCCTTTTCAGCCTCGCTTAGCTTTTTCTCAAACCAGTCCTCCATCCTCTCGCGCGGCGGGAGCTTTGCAATCATTCCAATTATCTTTTCGGCAAGCTCATCAATCTCGGCCGGTTTCTCAACAGGCTTTGCATCGGCTGGCGGCTCTGGAAATTTAGCATCTGGGGATTTGGCTTTCGCGCCCTGTGCCGCCTTCGAATCACTATACTCGGAGAGCACCCAAATCCCCTCGCGCGCCTTTGAGAGCTCATACCATGCCCCGCCCTTCGCGCCGAGCTCTTTTGCCTCGGAATCGGTAAAGGAGAGGAGGAAAATGTCCTTCTTTTTCGCAAGCTGTGCCATATCTGACCAGCTAAAATTGCATGGGGAATAAGTTAAAAATCCCCTCAATTCCGCGCCATTTTGGGAGTATTTAAAATCCGCACAGAACGGACTGCCGAATACGCTTTAAATGGCTTTTCCCCATTTCTAGCTTTGGGGATTTTTGTTGGGCACAGCGATTGGCGAGATTGTTCCGCGCGAGGAGATTTCCCTCGAGCAGCTAAGCGGCAAGACGCTCGGATTTGATTCCTATAATGTGATTTACCAGTTCCTCTCAAGCATCCGCGGCCCTGATGGCACGCCGCTGATGGATTCGCACGGCAACGTCACTTCACATCTCACGGGCCTATTCTACCGCACAATAAGCCTTGTCGAGCGCGGCATCCGGCCCGTTTTTGTTTTCGACGGAAAGCCATCCGCCCTGAAGGCGAACACCATCCAAAAGCGCAGGGAAATAAGGACGGACGCAATCGAGAAGCATGAGCAGGCCCTAAAGGAGGGTGATTTGGGCGAGGCGAAGAAGTGGGGTTCGCGGGCGCTAAAGCTTGATGAGAAAATGATTGCTGATGCAAAAGAGCTGGTTTCTCTGATGGGCTTTCCGGTGGTGCAGGCGTCCGGGGAGGGCGAGGCGCAGATTGTACACATGATGAAAGAAGGAAAGCTCGAGGGGTGCGTTAGCCAGGATTACGATTCCCTGTTATTCGGCGCGAGCACAGTCTACCGAAACATAGGGGTTAGCGGCAAGAGAAAGGTTCCGGGAAAGAACATTTACGTTGATGTAGAGCCGGAAAAAATAGTGCTGCAAAAAGTGCTGCAGGAAAATGGCATCACGCAAGAAAAACTAATCTGGATTGGCATGCTCATAGGCACGGACTTTAACGATAAGTTCCCAAAAATCGGCGTGAAGACCGCGCTAAAGCTTGTAAAGGAGCACAATTCCTTTGATGAAATAATCTCGGCAACCGAGCATACGCCGGATTTTGACTGGCGCGAGGTCGCAAAGGTTTTCGAAAAGCCAGATGCAACTTCCGATTACAAAATTTCCTTTTCAGCGCCGCAGAAAGAGAAGGTAATAGAGTTTTTGTGCGAGAGGCATGATTTCTCAGCAGAGCGCGTTGAGAGTTCGGTAAAAAAGCTCACGGAGAAGCTTTCGGAAAAATCAAAGCAATCAAGGCTCGGTGACTGGGCATGAAATACAGCCTCCCAACCAAAATAATTTTTGGCGAGAAAACAACTTCGCAGCTACCAAAAGAGCTTGTGGAGGCGAACGTGCACCGCCCGCTTGTGATTTGCGGCAAGCACTTCATCAATTCAGGAAAATACAGGTGGCTCGAGGAGAATTTGGGATTTTTTGACACGTTTTCAGAAATCGAGGCAAACCCTGGCACCGCAAGCGTTGATGCGGCGGCGCGCTTCATGAATGAGCGGGGGTGCGACGGAGTAATCGGCATCGGCGGCGGAAGCATTCTTGACAGCGCAAAGGTTGTCGCGTGCATGCGGGGTATGAAAGGCAGCGTTCGCTCATTTTATGGCAAAACAAAAATCAAGCCAGGCGCCCCATTCTTCGCCCTGCCAACAACCTCGGGCTCGGGAAGCGAAGTTACAAAGTACTCGGTGCTCACCTTGCCAAGTGGAGAGAAAAAAAGCCTGCACAACGATTCGTTTTACGCAAAAGTTGCAATCGTCGATCCGGAGCTAACCTACACCTGCCCGCCGCAAACCACCGCCTCGAGCGGGATTGATGCGTTCTGCCAATCAATCGAAGCCTACTGGGCAAGGAACGCGATTCCCGAAACCGATGAGCACGCGCGAAAGGCAATAGAGCTTGCATACGGTTCGCTTGTGAAAACAGTAAAGGATCCTGACAGATATGTGCGCAAGGACATGGCTCTTGCCTCGCTAAACTCCGGCATGGCTTTTGGCCAGACCGGCACGAGCGCGTGCCACACCCTCTCATACGCTTTCACCAAACACTACGGGCTTGTGCACGGTTTTGCAGTCGCAATCACATTGCCGTGGTTTTTCGAATTCTATTCGCAAAAGCGCAAGCAGCGCTGCCTTGAAATCTGCAGCTTCATCGGCGCAAAATCGATCGAGGAAGGAAAGGAAAAAATCCTTGGCTTAATGAAAGCAATCGGCGCGCCCACCCGCCTTGATGACATCGGCTGCCCGCGCAGCGATTTTCCGAAAATAATTGCGATAAGCGTGGCCCAGCGGCCGCAGAACCCGCGCAAGCACACGAAAAAGGATTTGGAAAAGCTTCTAAACGACATTTACTGAATTCTTTTTTTCATGGTCGTATCCCAAAGTGCCGGTACGCTTCCCCTACAACATAGAGCGAACCCGTGACAAGCACTAGGTCATTTTTTCCTGCAGCCGCAAGGGCGGATTCTATGGCTTCGCCAACGCTTGCGCAAATATTCCCCTTTCCAAGAATTTTTGCAAGGTTTTCCGGCTCCTCGGCCCTCTCCACATCCGGCTTTGCGAGCAAAACCCTGTAGGCGCGGGAGAGAAATCCCTTTGCTTTTGCAATGTCCTTGTCCTTCATCGCGCCGAAAACAACAATGAGCTTTTTGCGCGGGAAAACCTCAAGTGCCTGCCCAAGCTTTTTCCACCCGTCCGGATTGTGGGCAGCATCTAGCAAAACTCCGGGCTTTTGGCGCAGCATCTCAAGCCTTCCTCTCCAAAGAGTTTTTTCAAGGCCTGAGCGCAGGGCTTTTTGCGGTATTTCAAATCCGGATTTTTGGAGGGTGATTATCGCCCCTGTGGCGAGCGCGGCATTCTCGCACTGGTAGCTGCCGAGCATTTTTAGTTTCAGCCCCGTAATTTTTTGCGGGGCAAGCAGGTCAAGCTCTTGCCCTTTGCTGCCGCTTGAAATTATGCGAAATCTGGGCGCGACAAGCTTTGCATTTTTTCCCCTTGCCGTTTTTTCAATTACGTTTATTCCCGCATTGCCGCGGCTCGCAACAACCGGAACGCCGATTTTTATTATGCCTGCCTTTTCGGCGGCAATCTTTGTGATTGTGCTGCCAAGGTATTGCGTGTGCTCAAGAGAAATGGAGGTTATCACCGAAACTAGGGGCGTGATGATATTGGTAGCATCAAGCCGGCCGCCCATGCCTACTTCAATTACCGCAAAATCAACCTTCTCGTCAAGAAAGTGCCGCAGCGCCATTGCGGTGTTCACTTCGAAGTAGCTCGCGGAAAGGCTTTTTTCTTCAATGAGTTTTCTGTAGCGCTGCGCGAGGGCGGCAAATTTCCTTTCGGAAATGTTCTTGCCGTCAATCCGTATCCGCTCGGTGGGTTCGACCAGATTGGGCGAAGTGTAGAGACCTACCTTGTAGCCGGCTTCAATGAGAACCTGCGAAATGAACGCGCACGTCGAGCCCTTGCCGTTGCTTCCGGCAACATGGATTGCCTTAAGTTTGCCAAAGTTGAGGGCGGAGGCGCTTGCAAGCTCTTTTATTTTGGCAAGGTCATAGCCGCTCATGCTCTGCCCAAGGCCGAGCAGCCATTGCACGCTTTCATTGTAATCCATTACCGAACCTGCAATGCAAAATAAACTTAAATAAGCGCGAGCGAGATGCTTGCCCCAAGGGCAAGAACCATCCCTGCATACTGGTGGGCCTCGATTTTTTCCCTGTTTAGGATGATGCCAAGAAACACCGCTATTGCGACATAGCTCTCCCCGATTGCGGTGCTTATTGCGATGTTGCTCTTTTGCGTAGCAAGCGCGTAAAAGAGCCAGGCAAGGGTGTCGAAAATTCCCATCATGAAAACGAGCTTCTTGTATTTGCCCCAGTTCTGGGCGAATTTTCCAAGCGTTCCTGTGTATGCCATGTATGCAACGCAAAGTATTGTGAAGAAAACCCATGGTGCCCATATCGCAAGCAGCGGGGAGATTGTTTTCGAGCCAAAGGCGGTCATGAAATTGAGCGCGCCCATTCCAATCGCCCCCGCAAGCCCGACAATAACCCCCTTCTCAATGCCCTTGAGCCCGGACTTGAAGGATATGCTCCTTGCCGCTATTAGCATGATGCCGATGAAGATGACAATTATTGCGGCAACCTGCGGAACTGTAACGGTTTCTTTTAGGATGTAAAATCCAAGAAGCGCCGTGACAGGGAGCTCGAGCTCTAGTATCACCTCGATTACCGAGAGCTTGCCCTTCTTTAGCGCCTCGAAATCGAGTATCGCAACAAAAAACGTCAGCACCCCGAGGAACGCGAGGATTGCAAGATTGCCGGGCTCAAAAATCAGCGGCAGTTCGCCGGCAACAAATGGGAGAAGCCCCACGCTTCCCACTATTCCAATGAACGCGAGCGCCTCGACATCGCCCACTTTCCACACGCTGCGCTGGATGAGAAAATCCCCTATTCCCCAGCACAGCATCGCCCCGAATGCGAAGAGTATGCCCGCTTCCAATGCCATGGAATAGGAATGAAAATCCGTTACTTAATACTTTTGGGGGGCAAATCCCTGCATGAAAAGGGCAGTGCTAATATGCAACGGAAGCATCGACACAAAGCACCTCTATGCCAATATTTCCAAGTCCGATTTTATCGTGGCGGTTGACGGAGGGGCGAACAAGCTTGTGAAGACCAATTTTGTTCCCGGAGTGATTATCGGCGACATGGATTCTATCAATAACGCGGCGCTAAAAAAGTTCAGGCAATGTGAGTTCGTCAAATTTCCGGTCGAAAAAGACAAGCTCGACCTCGAATTGGGGCTTGATTACTGCGTGAAAAAAGGGTTTCGCGACATTACAATCCTTGGCGCGCTCGGCAGCAGGGCCGACATGTCGCTCACAAATGTCTTTGTGCTCTCAGGCCTTCCGGCAAATGTGAGGGGCAGAATCATGCACGAGAACCAGGAAATTTACCTCGTGCCGAAAAAGAAATTTTCCATTTCAGGCGTTCCGGGCGAGAGGATTTCGCTCTTCCCCCTCAACGGAACCGTGCAGGGGCTCACGCTCAAAGGGTTCCGCTACGGGCTCGACAACTACAACCTGCGCTTTGGGATTGGGCGGGGCATTAGCAACGAGTTTAAAAGCAAAAAAGTGGAAATTTCGTTCAAGAGCGGAACTCTTCTCTGCGTGCACTTCCACGGGGCATTCTGATTTTTAATGGGTGCCACCCAGAGTTTTTTCATGCGGCAAAAAATCACGAATTCCTCGACTGTCCTTGCAATATTTTTCGTACTCATCTGCGCCGTCCTGCTCTCTGGCTGTACGCAGGGGCCTCCAAATGGTGCGGGAAAAGAGCTTGTGATTTACACCTATGATTCTATGGTTTCAGAGTATGGGCTTGGACCGAAAGTGATTCCGAAATTTGAGGAAAAGTGCGGCTGCACGGTAAAGATGGTCGCAAAGGGCGACGCCGGGCAGGTATTGAACACCCTGATTTTGGAAAAGGGCAATCCAAAGGCTGACTTGGCAATAGGCGTTGACAACAGCCTTGTGGGGCTTGCGGAGCAAAAAGGCGTGTTTGAAAAATTCACCCCGAAGAACCTCTCAATAGTGCCGGAAACTTTGCGCTTTGATTCACAGGGCTACCTAACCCCATTTGATTACGGCTATTTCGCGTTCATTTACGACTCGAACAGAATCAAGTTCAACCTAAACAGCTTTGATTCGATGCTCGATACGCGCCTTGAGAAGAAAATTGCAATTCAAAATCCCAGAACCTCCTCCCCAGGCCTTGGGCTTTTGCTCTGGAGCGTTGCGGTGTACGGAGACCCGGGTTACAAGGAGTTTTGGAAAAAATTCAGGCCAAACGTTCTGACAGTAACCGCGGGCTGGGACGAATCTGCCGGGCTTTTTGGCAGCGGGGAGGTCCCTGTGTACCTTAGCTACACCACTTCGCCCCCCTACTATGTCCAGTTCGAGGGCAAGGACAACTATCTCGGCGCGAATTTCACCGATGGGCATTATACGCAGGTTGAAGGAATGGCTATTGTGAAGGGTGCAAAGAACCGCGAGCTTGCCGAGCAGTTCATAGAGTTCTCCCTCACAGAGGGCTTCCAGCAGGAAATCCCGCTAAACCAGTTCATGTTCCCGATAAACCAGGATGTGAAGCTTCCTGACTCATTCGTATACGCGATAAGGCCTGCAAAGGCGCTGCAGCTCGACCCCGCGCTTGTCAATGAAAAGCAAGAGGAATGGATTGTAGAATGGGAAAAGATAATGAAGTCTGGCTAAGCGCAAAGGCCGTGCTGCTGCTCTACTTTCTCTCCCTATTCGCATTCCCGCTCGCCGCAATACTTCTAAGGGCTTTTGAGGGAATAAACCTCCAATCCGCCATCGGGCTGGTTGCGGGAAATTCAGGCGTTATCTGGAACTCATTTTTGCAGGCATCCATCTCAACGGTTTTTTCGGTCCTGCTCGGCGTTCTTGCGGCGTTTCTGGTTTCAAGGCGTGACTTTCCCGGCAGGGGCATTCTCAAAGCCGCCTCGCTCGTGCCTTTTGTGTTCCCATCGATTCTTGTGGTGCTCTCATTTGTGATACTGCTCGGCAACAACGGCTGGGCGAACTCATTTTTGCGCAATTTCCTGAACGCGGACGTTCCAATCCAGTTCCTCTATGGCCTGTCCGGGATTGTAATTGCGCACGCCTTCTACAATTTTCCTCTAGTGATGCGCTTTGTTTCGGACGCGTGGGATGGTGCGGACAATTCCGCCAGGGAGGCAGCGCGAACGCTTGGCGCTGGCAGGTTTGGTGTTTTTCTCAAAATCACTTTGCCGGAACTGCTCCCTGCAATATTTGCCTCCGCCCTGCTCGTATTCATTTACTGCTTCACAAGCTTTACTATTGTGCTCTCGCTCGGAAGCCTGAATTTCTCAACGATTGAAGTGGAAATATTCAGCCAGCTCTCGCGCCGCCTCGATTTTGGCTCCGCCGCTGTTCTTGCAATTGCCCAGTTTGCGCTTCTTTGCATTCCTGTGCTGCTCTACACGCGCCTCTCAAAAACCGCATTTAGGCATTCGTCCTCGGTTTCGCCGCGCAAAAAACTAAACCCGCGCTCCGCTTGGGGGCTGCTCGAAGCACTTGCACTTGCCGCAATTTTTGCATTTGTGCTATTGCCCATCATCTCTCTTGTGGCATTCGCCTTTTTTGGCTCAGGTGAATTTTCCCTAAATGCTTTTGAAAAAATAATAGGGCACGGCCCTTCGCTTACAGGCACAACGCCGATGCTCTCAATCTTCTACAGCCTTCTGCTCGGCTCAATTGCCTGCGTTGCGGCGACTTTAATGGCGCTTCTTGCAAGCCTTCGGAGGGCAAGGGTTTTTGCCGCGGACTTTTTCCTCGGTACCTCCGTTGCGGTTTCGGTAATTGTGTTAGGGTTTGGGTATCTAGTAGGTTTTGGCTCTGGAAACCTAATTGTAATAGCGCTCGCGCACTCAATTCTTGCGTTTCCCTTCGCCGTTCGCATAATCTCAGGCGCGCTCTCGCGCATTGATTTGCAAAGCCTTGAGGCAGCGCGCACCCTTGGTGCAAACGAGCTGCAGGTTCTGCAACTTGTGCAGTTGCCGCGCATAAAGGGCGCAATTCTCGCATCCCTTGCGTTCTCTTTTGCAGTCTCGCTTGGGGAGCTTGGGATTGTAATGTTGCTCTATGACGGGGTGTATGCAACAATGCCTGTGTATGTCTACCGCCTGATTTCGGCATTTGACATTCCGGCCGCCGCCGCGATGGGGCTTTTGATGGTTTTGATAAGCTTTGTGTGCTTCCATATAATTGAGCGCTCAGGCGAGGGGATAGGTGCTACGGCATGAAACTTGCAATTGAAAATCTCTCAATTTCACTTGGGAAATTCTCGCTTCAGGGGTTTTCCATGCTCGCTCCCGATGGCTCGTTTACAACAATTGTTGGTCCCAGCGGCTCTGGCAAGACAACGGTGCTGCGTGCAATTGCCGGCCTTCAAATCGCGGATTCAGGAACAATATTTTTTGGCGATGCCGATGTCATAGCCGAGCCGCCCGAGTCGCGAAACGCCGGGGTGGTATTCCAGGGAGATTCGCTTTTCTCGCATCTCAACGCAGAGGGTAATGTCGCGTTCGGATTGCAGATGAAAAAAGCCGATGATGTGCAGGAAAAGGTCTTGCGCGCCCTTGAGCTTGTGCACCTGCAGGGTTTCGGAAAAAGGGACGTCGCATCGCTAAGCGGCGGCGAGAAGAAGCGCGTTGCAATCGCGCGCGCAATCGCATTCGGCCCTTCAATTCTGCTTCTTGATGAGCCATTCAACGGGCTTGACGCCCGGCTCAAGGAAAAGATGAAGCTGCTGCTAAAGGAGCTGCAGGCAAAAGCGAAGTTGACGATTGTAATGGTAACTCACGACCTTGACGAGGCGTTCTTTTTGAGCGACCGCATCGTTGTGATAAACAACGGCATTGTAGAGCAGTCAGGCACGCCGGAGCAGATTTTCCTAAAACCAAAAAGCGGCTTTGTGCGTGAATTCATCTCGGACTATATTGTTGCCGAATCAAAATTGGGGAAAAAAGGAAATGCATGGGCGGATTTCTCAATTCCGCTCAGGGGCAAGAAAGGCAAAGTAATAATCGCGCTCAAGAAAACCAATTACCGCACGCTCGATTGAATTTTCTTATTCTTTTTTCCTTTTCTTTTCAAGTATGATTTCGCGCAAATCCTTGAGCTTTCCCATAGAATCGAGGTCCTGCTGCTCAATTATGGGAACACCTGAAACCGAGGCGTGCTTGTATTCCTTTGTAATGATTATGGAGTCGGTACCGATTATCGCGCTCGCCTTGCTCAGCTCAAATGCCTTTTTTGTGATGTCTGCCTTTCCCTTTGCGGTGCTCATGAAAAGCCCATCTCCGAGATTGCCATACGCCTTGAAGGGCGAGTGGTTGAAGAGCGCGAGCTTGACCCCCAATTCCTGTATTTTTTCCAGCAGCGCCTCGTCAGGATTCTCATCCATCTTTCCAGGCTCGTGCCGGAATTCGAGCACCTTGATGTCCTTTACAAGCTCGTCCTCAAGCTCTTTTTCAAGCTTGGTTGCGGTTTCAAGCGAAGTGCTGGCCCCCTTCTCGAAGCGGTAGAGCGATTCTGGCGCGACCCCTATTCTTTTCGCGAGCTCCTCTAATGAGAGTTCCATTCCGAGCCTTTTTTTGCGCAGCTCGGAAAAGTCCATGTCCACAATCTGCCGGCCCTTGAAGTACATCACCTTCGGGGTTCGCTTTTCCAAAACCCCTGCAAAAGTCGTGACGGTTATTGCCGGAATGTCGTATCTGAAATAAACCACCGAGTCGTCTAGCGAAAATACCTTTGTGCGCTCGCCGATTATTATGCAGCTAGCGCCCAGCACCGAGGAAATCTTTCGCAGCTCCTCTCCCTGCTCCTTTCTTATGGAATCGATGTTCTCGTAGAGCTTTAGTACCACGGTGGTACCGCCTTTCCTCGCGATTATGTCAAAGCAGTTGTCTGAATCGAAGAATGTCTCCGCGCCGAACCCTTTCTTGTGCAGGAGCGAGACGGTTTTGGCTATTATGCTCTCGCGGCTCATAGCACCACTGAAATGAACGCTAGAAGGGCGACTATCATCGCGTACTTGCTGTATTTTTGGGACTCGCCGAACCTTTTTTCGAGCAGCCGCTCCCATGCAATGAAAAAGATGAGTGCCGCCAGGAGCAGCAAGGCAACGAAGAGGAAGCCATTCACTATCTTTCCGGCCCAGGCGGTGCCAGCGACCATTATCGCGCCAGCGTAGGATACAAATACAACCCTCTTTGTCCACTCAAAGCCGATAATCATCGGGAGTGTCCTCTTGAGACCGCTATCAGAGTCCATGTCCTCAAGGTCTTTTGTCAGTTCCCTTCCGATGTTTGTGAGGAACGCCGAGAACGCGAAAATTCCGGCCCAGAGATAGTTGCCGACAATCGCCGCGCCGAAAACAAGTGTGAGCGCGGTTCCTGCGGCGACAACAACGTTTCCGATGTACTTGTGGTCGCGCATAATTGAGGAGTATGCGATTAGCAGGCCGCTCACAACGCATGCGAGCGCAAAGGCGTTTTCATTTATCGCAAAGGCAATCAATATTCCCGCAAGGAAAAATAGCATCGATAGCCCAAAAGCGATTCCGGGATGTGCTTCGCCCGAAACCAGCGGGGTTTCCTTAAATGCCCTGCGGTCGACCTCTAGGTCGAAAAAGTCATTTATGAGGTTTCCCGCTCCCGTGATGAGGAATGCCGAGAGCATTCCGAGCACGAGATTTAAGCTAAAATCAAGGCGCCCGCTCGCGACGGTGAATCCTACGAAAACGCCCACTGCTGCGATGATGCAGTTTAGCACGCGCAGATGGCGAAGGACCAGAAGCTGGCTTAGCATCTCCCCTTCAGATGAAGACTGCCCAAAGCCCGAAGGCGCCTGCCTTCTTGCCGGCTCTGGCGAGCTTTTGGCTGAGCCGTATGTCCATCGCATGCCAGAAATAGCCTGCGAAATGCTTAATTAGGCTTATCGTAAAATCGGATAATCCAAGGAAAGTTTATATAGTTCCGGGCGGTTCACTTGTAATGGCGAGGTATCCATTAAACAAATTTGAACGAAGAAAAATTGGGCTGAATAGGGATGCTAGTCGGGGTTTCTCAAGACTCACCGCGCCTCAAGGTTCCCTTCCTCTTTCTATAAGGCCGCGCGTATTCAGGAACTCGCCAAAGACTGCAATGCATTCTGTGAGGAAACCTTACTCTTCTTCATCCCCACAGGAGTCGTCGGGGAGGGAGCCAGATTTGGGACTTATTGCCCGTCTGGAAGAATTGAAGGCAAAATACAGATTCGGTTTTAATAGACGGCCAGAGCTCGTCACCGTTCTGAAAGCTGAAAAACAAAAATCAATGGACTTGAATCAGGCTGATCAGATGCACCCGGAAGAAATTTTTAACACTCGCAGAAAAATCACTTACAAAGGGAAAAAATGGGAATTAATGAAAAAGGAGAACAGAAAAACAAGGGCGAAAACAATAGTGGGTGCGCATTCACAAGAGATTGAAGGCGACCCGCGGCTCAAAAACAACAAGAACGCAATTTTATCAATTTTATCATTCGAGCGTGTAAGCGTCAAGCCAAATCAAAAGCTTTTTGACTCCCTCATGACAAAGTTCCAAGAGGAAGGCAATACTGAGGCGGCTATTGCCCTGAGGTTGGGGCGCAAACTGGTTTTTGACGAAGGCATGAAAAAATGGGTTGACTCTGTGGTGCGCGGGGTCAACAGGAGAAAAGCCGAATCTGAGGCGCGGCAAAAATAACGCGACACAATTGGATAACCATTAGCTTTCAGGTTACGCCGCCGCCTTCTTCTTGCCCTTCTTTCTCTGCCTGAGCTTCTTGGAGTTGCACTTTCTGCACTTGTGCGGCGGCTTTCCCTTCTGGCCCTTGTTGCGGCAGTTGCAGCGCATGCAAATCCATACGTCCCCGAAAATCCTTTTTGTTGCCGAAACCGCGAGCGCCATTCTTCACACCTTTTACAATCCAATCCACTGATTAGCTTTATAAACAATTACAAGTGAGTTTTCTTGCCAGCCAAACATTTGGCTGATTTTAAGAATTGACTTACGGTAGCTATTTTAAAGGATTCGCCAAGGCCCTGGTCGTCTAGCCCGGTCAAGGACATCGGCCTTTCAAGCCGACGACACGGGTTCAAATCCCGTCCAGGGCAATAAAATAAAGTCCGGATCCCCAATGCTTTTTAGCGAGGGGATTTGGCCTTTTTACATAGTAATGTTATGGCAGCAGAAAACAATGGCGGATAAAACTGCCCTAGTTGTTTTCCCAGCGGGATTGGGAAGTGTCCGTGGGCGGAGTGGTCAGCCACAATCTCAAGCCCTTTGCTTGATACTATTGCTTTGAAACCGGTTGTGCTAAAGCTCCGGACAATAGGGTTGTTCAACTCATTCTTATCGGGGAACCATCTTGCCTTGACAATCGTGTGATTGAGAATTTTGTCAAAAATTTCCCTGATGTTGTTAGAGTTGTATACTTCAAGAAAAACATAGCCATCATCTTTTGTGAGCCGTATTATCTCATCAAGCAATTGCTCTGCATTCACAATTATATCCAGCGTAACGCGGCAAATTGAGAGATCAAAATAGCTGCTTTGGAAGCTAATGAATGGCTTTTCTAAGTCCTGGTACTCTGGATCTAAGCCATTCCTGGCCGCAATTTTCAAGCTTTTCCTGTTGTTGTCAAAGCCTACGACTGCATTATTTTTGGTATATTGCTGCACGATTAGTCCTGTCCCGCAACCGAATTCTCCAATAGTCTTGCCATGCATTTTTGGGAGTATTCGCTGCATTGTTTCCGCGTCTCGCAATGCCGCCAAGCGGGTAACTTCTATGTATGCGTCATAATTTTGACCAGAAAATTTTTCTGCCACTTCTTCAACCCCATTTTTTGATTGTAAAATTTACTTTGTGCATTTTGCAACCCTTACCATTTTCAGTAACATATCGCCACTTCCTATATTAAATATTACCGTTTTTGGTAAACTGTTGCTTAATACTCGATTTACCAGAGTTGGTAAATGAACAAAGGCAAAATAGAAGTGGATGAAGAGCTCTTCAAGAAGGTAAAGTCTATCGCGAACAAGAAGCGTTTTGTGATTCTTTGGCTGACCAAGAACAAAGAAATGAGCGTTATCGAACTAAGCAACGCCCTTGTTTTTGCCCAAACCAAATGCACGACCTATGTGTCTCAATTGCACAGGCTTGGATTAGTGACTAAACGAAAAGAGGGGCGGCAAGTTTTTGTGAAGGGCAAAATTGCATTTAAGCCTAATTCAATAGTTTTTGGTCAATAAACTTTGGTGCTCTCTGCTACTAACCGGCATTTCTCTAATGGCACACCCTTAAACGCTTTTTGCATTCTACTTCTTCATGCAGGAGCGCATTTTTATCCTTGTAACCCTAAGCCCGGATGGGTGGGAGCAAAACCTCTCGCTTGCCAGGGGAATTATCGGCAAAAAGTGCAGGATTATTACGCAGTCGTCGGTGTACGAAACCGTTGAAGCCGGCAGCGCCGGGACAAATGTCGTTGCGCGCGGTCCGCTCACGCAGGTTCTTGAAATCCAAACCGAGTCCGAGCCGGCAAAGCTTCTTACCTTTCTCGGGCATGCGCAAGACGCTCTTGCCGGGCCAAAATCCGGCGGGTTTGGGCAAAAGGGCGTTGGCCTTGAAATCCTCTTCTACGGCTCGCGCACGGAAAAAGCGCCCGGCCTTATCATTTCGCACCCGCAATCACACGCCCGAATGGATGTGCTAAGCGCGATGGTCGAGCTCTATCCTGAGTTCATCCACCCAACGCAAAAGAGGACCGTGCGCTGGCTGCTAACCTACCTGCCAAAATCGGGAGCGCAGGCAAAGCCCTTTAAACGCAGGTAATTGGCGATTCTAGGGGAGCCGCCCCAACAACATTTATAAATATGTCACAATAATGCTTCCTTGTATTAGTCATTTTTTGGTGAGCATTCTTGAGTCATAGGGCTAACGACACTTCGCGCTACAAAAAGACGCATGCTAGGCAGAGATGGAAGTGGCACAAGAAGAAGATGCGCAGAAAGAAGCGCAAACGCAAATACATGAGAGCCCGGGCAGTCTAAAGGGCTGTCCCTGAATTCTACTTATTTTTGTGGCCTTTGGCCACGTTTTTTCATTTTTCAAATACCTTTTTATAAGTGAAGAGCGCTTAATTGTCTTCTATGCTTGTCTCGGTTGTAATCGGCGCGCTCAACGAGGAAAAGTACATCGGCGCCACGATTAATTCGGTGAAGGCGCAGAAAACGCGCCACAAAATTGAGCTCATAGTTGGTGATGGGTATAGTGAAGATGCTACCGTAAAAATCGCCAAAAAAATGGGCGCGAAGGTTGTGAAAGAAAAGAACCGCTCGGCCGCGTGGGAGCGCCAGGCAGGAACAAAAGTTGCGCGCGGGGAAGTGATTGCATTCACGGATGCGGATGCGAAAGTCCCCTCTGATTGGGTTGAGAAAATCGCAGCTGAATTTTCCGCAGATCCAAATCTTTGCCTTCTCTACGGGCCGGTTTATTTTTCAGATGCCGGGCCGCTTGACTATATTTTGAGCAAAACCATAATGCCGGCATTCATGCTTCTCACTTCGCTTGTAGGGGCGCACAACACAATCGGCTCGAATTTTGCCGTGCGCCTCTCGGTTTTTGAAAAGGCCGGCGGGTTTAACACCTCGCTTCGCACCGCAGAGGACCTCGACCTCACACGCAGGATGGAGCGGCTCGGTGGGGTGAAATATCTCGACAGCCTCTCGATTGATGTTTCGGCGCGCAGGGTGAAAAAATGGGGCTACCCGCGCTTTGTTGCCTATCACATCGCGAACGCAATCAAATACCATCTCACAGGCAAATCACATTCGGATTATGAGGACGTGAGGTGAATAAAGTGAGGGTTGCGATTTTTTCCGACAGCTACTCTCCGCAGATAAACGGCGTTGTCACGCAGATAAAAAACATCAGCGGCGAGTTCCTCTCGCGCGGGCACGAAGTGATGATTGTCGGGCCTTCGCCTGATATGAAATTTTCAGAGAAAAAAAGCGGCAAACTCATGGAGGTGCTGCTTCCTTCGATCGCGTTTCCCACTTACAAAGATTACCGCATCACGCACTTCATCTCGCCGCGGGTTTTTAGGGAACTCAAAAAATTCAGGCCTGATGTTGTGCATGTGCACACGCCATTTGGTGTTGGCTGGCTCGGGGTGAACTGCGCAAAGCGCCTGCGCGCGCCGCTTGTGGGCACATACCACACCCTGCTCCCGGAGTTTATGGCGTATTTGCCAATCCCATTCCTAAAGGATACCACGCTTGCCAAAACCCTTGCGTGGAAGTACACGAATTTTTTCTACAACTCCTGCGCAATTGTGACCACTCCAACTTCGCAGATGAAAGAGGAACTCTCGCGCAACGGCGTTACAAAGGAAATAATTGCCCTTCCAAACGCGATTGATTTTGCAAAGTTCAACAAGCACGCGAAGAAAAAATACGAGGCGAAAAAGCCAAGGCTCATTTACTTCGGGCGCGTTAGCTATGAGAAAAATATCGAGGTGCTTTTGCACGCGCTAAAAAGCGTTATTCGCGAGGGCAAAAATGTTTCACTGACAATTACCGGCTCCGGGCCGGCAACGGATTATCTCAAGGCTATTGCAGAGGGCGAAAACATCTCCGCGCATGTAACGTTCCAGGGCGCGCTGGGCGGAGATGAACTCTCAAAGCACGTTGCCTCGCACGATATTTTCGTAACGGCTTCAACAATCGAAACGCAGGGCCTTACCGTTCTCGAGGCGATGGCGGCGGGATTGCCCTGCATCGGCGCGGACTATCTCGGAATAAAAGATTCGATAAAAGAAGGCGTGAACGGGTACCTCTTCAAGCCGTATGATTTCCACGCGCTCGCGCTCAAAATAAAAAAGCTCACAACTTCATCGGCGCTGCGCAAAAAAATGGGCAAAAATGCGGTGGCCACGGCCAAAAAATACTCGGTGCAAAAAATTGCGGATGAAACCGAGGCGCTTTACCAAATGATTATGAAAAAATAGCCCCATTTTCACTTTTCCTTTTTTCAGGAAAGAATGTTGAGCGATTTGAATTGCTTAAAGCCATTGTCGAAAGTGACGATGTTCTTTATTTTGTAATTCTCGGCAAGCTTTGCCGTTGTGCAGTCCGTAAAGCTCAGGTTTTCCCGTTCCTTGAAAAGCTCCCACGACTGGTCAAAAATGGCTTTTGGAATATCCAGCATTGTCATGTCCTCGCCGAGCATTACCTCGCCAAGGCCTACCGCAAGCCCGTGGCTGTTCCTGCTCAAGGTGAACGCCAGCACTTCGTCAAAAATATAGGTGGAGATATAGATGCTTCCAAACTGCCCTTCCTTTATCATTTCAGAAATTTCCCTCGCCTTGCGGTGGTTGGGGTCCTTGGTGTTTGTGAAGGCGATGAAAAATGTGCTGTCGAGAAAAACGCTCACTTCTTACCACCATAAAGATACTCGTCAAACCTGCTGCTGTACTGTTCGCTTCCTTTCCCCCAGTCCACGGGCTTTAGGTCAAAGAGGCTCTTGCCCTTGCGCTTTTTGGATTCAGGCTTTCCGGCCCACTCGCGCATCGCCTGGCTAAGGGCAGTTCCAGTCTTTATTCCCTTTGACACCACGGCCGCCCGGAACTCCTTGAAATCGTCCTCTTCGACATCGCGCACGGTAATTATCATGGCACCACTAATTGTTTGACATGTAAACATGTTTTAAATGTTTGTGCTAACATTATAGTTTTATGGAGCCAATTGCTGTAAGTTTTCTTCTTGAAAAGGCATGGGCATTGGCAATGAAATGGAAAGGGAGTGTCGATGAAATAAGTGAATGCTATTTGCTCTTACGTCAACCTGTGTGGCGTTTCGGAGTAGAATGGGAACAGTATAGACATCACTCCTTTGACCCCAAATCAGCCAAATCTATCTTAGAGAAAAATCGAAGGCAGATATTGGATATTATATCTCCCCTTCATACTAAACTTGATATTGATGTGTATAAACGAATTTTAGCTCTGACGGACACAATGTATAGGGGTATATCAGGGTTAGATGTTATGGGTGACTCCCCTACTCTCAATGCGGGAGACGAAGCTAATCAAAAGGCAATAAAAATAATTGAATTAATTGATGAAAAAGTAAAACGTCCCTTAAAAGGCAAATAATTGCTTCAAATGCCGAAATTCTGTCTTGCGCCGGCGTTAGCTTTATAAAGGAAATGCGCTGGATATAGTAGGAACATCAACCCATTAGCTTCCAAATAAAATAGCTTTAAACGACTCGAATAGGCCAATTGATTGGTTTTAAGCCATTGTGGCCAATGACGTGAGTTTGGGGGAAATACATATCAGCGTGCCATTTCGGTGCGCTGCGTGCTTGTGACTCCCTGGGTTGGCGTGATGACACTTAATGAGTACCCGAGTGAAATTGGGTATGATGTTGGTTGCTTGAATGGTTGAATTTATTTCAGCCATAGCCAGAGGTTTTCCAAGCGGGAAAACCCTAAATAAAATTTTTCGCATCCAAGAAAACATGAAGTGGCCTGTGTGGCCATGGATTTTTTTTGTGTTCGAAAACCAATTCCATTGAGCGATATTCCAATACCAGAGTTTTGGTTGGATACAATTCCAGCTGATCCTGCTGGCGGGTACTGCTCTCGAATTTCGACTAAGCCATGCAAGTCTTAGAAGCAAAGCCAAATTGCTTCTGGCATACTGCTCAGTAACACGTGGATAACCTACCCTATAGAGAAGCTAATCCCGGGAAACTGGGGCTAATCCTTCATAGGAAACAGATACTGGAATGTTCTGTTTCCCAAATGGCGTCCCCCTATGCTGGGGATTTCCGCTATAGGATGGGTCTGCGGTGGATTAGGTAGTTGGCGGGGTAACTGCCCACCAAGCCGAAGATCCATACGGGCCTTGAGAGAGGGAGCCCGGAGAAGGGTACTGAGATAAGGACCCTAGCCCTACGGGGTGCAGCAGGCGCGAAAATTCTGCAATGCGCGAAAGCGTGACAGAGGGAATTCGAGTGCCCCTCACGGGGCTTTTGCCAACTTTAGAAAGGTTGGCGAATAAGAGCTGGGTAATATGCGTGCCAGCCGCCGCGGTAATACGCAAGGCTCAAGTGGTATCCCCTTATATTGGGCCTAAAGCGCTCGTAGCCGGTCCTGTAAGTCTTTGGTGAAATCGGCTCTCCTAAGGAGTCGAATTGCCAGAGATACTGCAGGGCTCGAGACCGGAAGACGTGAATGGAATTTCCGGAGTAACGGTGAAATGTTGTGATCCCGGAAGGACCACCAGTAGCGAAGGCGATTCACGAGTACGGCTCTGACGGTGAGGAGCGAAAGCTGGGGGAGCGACCCGGATTAGATACCCGGTTAGTCCCAGCCGTCAACGATGCGGACTAGGTGTTCTAGCGCTCACGTAGCGCGGGAGTGCCGAAGCGAAGGTCTTAAGTCCGCCGCCTGGGAAGTATACTCGCAAGGGTGAAACTTAATGGAATTGGCGGGGACGCACTACAAGGGGTGGATGCTGCGGTTTAATTGGACACAACGCCAGATAACTCACCAGGGGCGACAGCAGTATGATGGTCAGTCTGAAGGGCTTTCCTGACGCGCTGAGAGGTGTTGTATGGTCATCGTCAGCTCGTACTATGAAGCGTCCTGTCAACTCAGGCAACGGGCGAGACCCACGCCCATAGTTGCTAGCCTCCGATTCCGGGGGTGCACTCTATGGGGACTGCAGCAGCAATGCTGAGGAAGGAGTGGTCCACGGTAGATCTGTATGGCCCGAATCTCCTGGGCAACACGCGGCATACAATGGATAAGACAATGAGTCTCAAACCCGAAAGGGTAAGGTAATCCCAGAAACTTATCCTCAGTTCGGATTGAGGGTTGTAACTCACCCTCATGAAGATGGAATCCCCAGTAATCGCGCGTCACTATCGCGCGGTGAATTAGTCCCTGCGTCTTGCACACACCGCCCATCAAGCCAGCTGAGTGGGGTTTTGGTGAGCCCATCCTCTTTTTGAGGGTGGTCGATCCAAGGCTCCGCGAGGGGGGCTAAGTTGTAACAAGGTGTCCGTAGGGGAACCTGCGGACGGATCACCTCCTAAAAACGTCCGGCGAACTGCCGGGCAAAAAGGATTTCCCGGCCTTTCTTCGGAGTGGCCGGGACTTGATTATGCAAGTAATCATGTTCCCGCTTGGAACTTTGATGGCTGCAAGTCCGAAACTGAAAAGTTTTGATTTGCATTGAGCAAACCAACAACAAAAGAGAAAGGACTCTCACATGCAACTGTGCGCGTTAAAATCGCCCTGGAGAGCTGGAGGTTGCACGTGAGTTTTCACGGGCCCTTAGCTCAGGGGTAGAGCGCTCCGTTTGCATCGGAGAGGCCACGGGTTCAAATCCCGTAGGGTCCACACCTTTTTCTTTTCGTTACACGAAAAGAAAAAGCTGTACCAAAAAGAAAAGTGTTTTGCGAAATGCGCAAAAAGAAAATTCGGTGAGAAAAAAAGTTCAGAAAGTTTACGCTTACGAAATATTTTACACGTAAGGTCAACGCGAGTGAAATCGGGTTGATTGATGTAGCATATCCGCCAAATATTGACTGTAGCGGATTTGTGATGACGTCGTGCATAGCAGATCAGTCGGTTTGAGGATTCCGTAAGCCGCTTAGTGGATGACTAGGCTTGGGAGCCGTTGAAGGGCGTGGCAAGCTGCGATAAGCCACGGCGAGCCGCATGCAGGCTTTGAACCGTGGATCCCCTAACTGTTCCGTAAGGAATGGGAACGCCGGGAACTGAAGCATCTCAGTACCGGCAGGAAAAGAAAGCAATAGCGATTCTGTCAGTAGGGTCGACCGAAGGCAGAAGAGGACAAACCGAATCCCCAATCGCGAGGTTGGGGAGATGTGGGGTGTGGACCCTTTTACAGGTCCTGCTCTGAGTCGAAGTGAACTGGAACGTTCTGCCAAAGAGCGTGATAGCCGCGTAGATGAAGGGGCGAGGAGCTGATTGAAGGGTATCCCGAGTATGGCGCGTCGGATATCGCGTCAAAACACGCCAGTCATATACTGGTAATCCTAAATACTACCCAAGTCCGATAGCTCACTAGTACCGTGAGGGAAAGTTGAAAAGTACCCTTGATAGGGGGTTAAAAGCGCCTGAAACTAAGCGGCCATAGGCGGGCAAGGCACGGAAGAGGTAAAGTTTTCCCAAGTGAAGTTGGGTAACCAATGGAACTAAGAAAATGACTCAGTGTCTTGTCGTTCGTCCCGAAACACGAGCGAGGGAGTTGAATGTCGTGGCGAGGTTAATCCACTACGTGGAGAAGCCGTAGCGAAAGCGAGTGCCCGCAGTTCCGCAAGGGATGAGGGGCAGGGTGTGAATAGCGCCCAAGTCACGGCATTCAGACCTGAAACCAGGTGATCTATTCCTTTACAGGCTGAAACCCCCCATCCGGGGGGTGGAGGGCCGCAACCGGTGCTAGTCTAACTGCTCGGGTGATATGGGAATAGGAGTAAAATGCCATTCGAACCTGGTGATAGCAGGTTCCTCCCGAAGTTGCCCTTAGGCAAGTCTTAGCTGAGGTAGGTCGTGGGGTAGAGTTACTGATTAGAAAGTACTGTTTGGAAACTTACAGCTTTCTTCTCAAACTCCCAATCTGCAACCGCCGTAGAAGCTAGGAGTAGGGGTGTCCGGGGTAAACTTGACATCCTTGAGGGGAACAACCCAGACTCGGGTTAAGGCCCATAAATGCGGATTAAGTGTGAAAGGGTGAAAAGCGTCCTTTTCCTAAAACAATGTGGAGGTAGGCTTAGAAGCAGCCATCCTTTAAAGAAAGCGTAACAGCTCACACATCTAGGGGAAGGGCCTTGAAAATAATCTGGGCTAAAATCCGCTGCCGATACCCGGGAATGTTGTCTAAGATAACTTTGGTAGGGAGGTGCTCGGATGGTACAGAAGCAGGGCAGCAATGTCCTGTGGAACCGTTCGAGATATGGATCCTCGTGCTAGTAATAATAAAGAGAGGTGAAAATCCTCTCCGTCGAAAGGGCAAGGGTTCCTTAGCGCTAATCGTTAGCTAAGGGTTAGCCGGTCCTAAGTTCGCCCGTAATGCGGTGCGAACGAAAGGGAAACGCGTTCATATTCGCGTGCCATACAGATACGTCTTCGGCAACGATAGCCGGTTTTCAGACGCTTTGGGCTATGTCCTGTCCAGCCGTCGCTGGATTTAACAAGCATAGGCCCCTGGAGAGCCGTTATGGCGAGAAGGGGGGCAAAGCTTGGAATAGGGGAAACCTAGGATTGAGGCCTGGAGCCCGTGAAAATGGAAACCGGAAGGATTCTGTGTGACCGTACCAAGAACCGAGAAGGGTGCCCCTGGCTGAGAAGGCCAAGACGTCGCAGCGTATAAGTCTGTTCAGGGAATTCGGCAATATTGGCCCCGTACCTTCGGTATAAGGGGTGCCTGCGATGCAAATCGCAGGTTTCAATAACCCGATGGATCCGACTGTTTATCAAAAACACAGGAGGCTGCCAGCCAGCAATGGTTTGCATAGCCGCTGACTCCTGCTCACTGCCAGTACGTGAAACCCCGGTTCAACGGGCCTAAGCGCTGGTGAAGAGCGGGCCTAACTCTGAGGCTCTCATGGTAGCATGATGCCTTGCCGGTTGATTGCCGGCTTGTCCAACGGAGTAACGAGATCCATGCTGTCCCGAACAGGCGGCTGATGAACTTGCTGCGCGGTGAATATGCCGCGGAATCCCAATGGGAAGAGAAGACCCCACGGAGGTTTACCACAGCCTGTTGTTGTGGTATGGTTTCCGATGTCTAGCGTAGATGGGAGCGTCGATCCAGTTTCGCTAGGAACTGGGGAGCAACAATGAAACACCATCCTTCGGAAACTATACCGCTTACCCGGAAGGGGACACCGATAGGTGGGTGGTTAGGCTGGGGCGGCACGCCCCTGAAAAGGTATCAGGGGCGCCCAAAGGTACGCTCACGTGAGTCAGAAATTCACGGTTGAATGCAAAAGTAAAAGCGTGCTTGACCATGATCTACATAGCAAGGATCGTGGATGCGAAAGCAGGGTTTAGCGAACGCCAGAAGCGCTTGTATGGCGCTCTGGTCTAACAGTGAACTTACCCTGGGGGTAACCGAGTGGTCGCGGGTGAGAGTTCACATCGACCCCGCGGTTTGCGACCTCGCCGTCGGCTCTTGGTATCCTGGCAGTGCATAAGCTGCCAAGGGTGCAGGTGTTAACTGATTAAAACCGAACGTTAGTTGGGTTAAGAACGGTGCGAGCCAGTTTGGTTACTATCTATTGGGGTTGTGGAATATCTGAGGGGAAGGAGCTCTGAGTACGAGAGGAACGGAGCCTCGTGGCCTCTAGTTAGCCGGTTGTCCGACAGGGCACACGCCGGGTAGCCACGCCATAACTTATAAGAGCTGAAAGCATCTAAGCTCGAAGAAGTCCCTGAAAAGAGATATTCAATCCTGAACCTTCATGGGTAAAACCATGAGGACTAGGGACAAGGGTTCCGGCAAAAGACCGGTTCGATAGGCAGGCGGTGTAAGCATCGAGCTTCGGCGAGATGTTAAGCCTACCTGCACTAAACACCCAAGGGAATCCTCAAACCGGGTTTCATGCTATGCACGGCAACTAAATACTACAGTCAAAAATATTTTTTTCTAATTCCTAATTAATTTTTGGACATGTTTGCTCTTTTCCTTCTTACTTTGTCTAATATTATTGCCGTTTCTTGTAGATATATGCTTATTATATCTGGCATAAAAAGTCTGCTTGTTAATTCACTATTTTTGTATTCTGGGTGTTCTTCAAATTCTATTTTTTCTGCTTCACATAAATATTCTATAAACGCATAGCATCTGTCTATTCTTCTATCCATATATTCTTCATCGATTTGTGCTCTAAGTCTTTTTACTAAATTTACATCTGCTACGGGCGTATCGAACTGTATTAGATCCAAATATATGAATTGTTTCACTAGCTGTGTTAAATAATAAGTTCCGGTTGATGTAATTTTAAAATGAGTCGCGTTTTCAAATTGTGTTTTTGATTGCGTATCTGCAATTATTAAATTATGGATGAGTAGAATTTTAAGAGATTCTTGTATTGCTTCAGTTGGAATAAATAGTTCTCCGGCTTCCGTGATTAATTTGTTGATTTGGATAAACCCACGCCCTTTACTGGTTTGATTATCTTTATTTATATATGCATAATTTAGTATTCGAAGATGTATGAAATGACTCGCATATAACTCAGTATTAAAATCAAAAATGTTCATGATGTTGCTCTTTTCTTGTGAATAATACTTGTGATCGCTAAGAATTACCGATTTTAAAAATTGGTATTCGTGAATGTGGTAGTATTCGCCCTTAGTAACTTTGCTTATTATTTCAGCCATTTTTGTATTTCCGGATGAAAGAAAATGGTTGAACATTTCGAGCGCCGTTCTCATATTTCCTGCCGAAATACATGTCATGAAATATGTTATTGGCTTCATTGAATTAGGGTAACTCCGATCTAGTGTGAAGTGTAGTGTTTGAAAAAATAATCTTACTTCCTCCTTTTTTCCATCGAAATCAATATTTTTGTTTAGTAGTTTGGACAGATCTTCCTCATTTTTTTCTAGTAGTTTAATCATATATTTTATTGAGAGGTTTGATTAACCTCGATTTTTTCATAAATTCTTATTAGCAACCTCGTGCATTATTTGTGCACGAGGTGTTTTTTCGTGTCTGATGGTCAGTTGAGTTTTGAGCAGTCGATGTTAAA